>Ga0210385_10000015_pt1 | contig 281086 bp, 271 predicted proteins | sample IncBWH26OmetaG_FD_160107 | JGI IMG/M metagenome (GOLD analysis project Ga0210385, IMG submission 160107) | Forest soil microbial communities from Barre Woods Harvard Forest LTER site, Petersham, Massachusetts, United States - Inc-BW-H-26-O ...
GAGGACGGCACGGTCTCGGTGATCGACCTGCCGAAGCGCAAGCTCCTCGGCAAGATCAAGACACCGCGCCCGCTCGCCGGCATCGCCATCTCGGCCGACGGCCGCACCGTGGTCGCCGTCGACGACGCGCAGCCGACATTATTCCTGATCGACACCGAGGCCGGCCGGGTGCGCGAGGAGATCGTGCTCAAGGACGTGCCGAAGGCGGCGCAGATCGCGCGCTATGCGCCCGACAACAGCCTGATCGGCGTCACCAGCCTCAACAGCGACACGGTGAGCCTGATCGATCCGACCTTCCGCGAGCAGACCGCCATCAAGGTCGGCTCGCAGCCGATGGACATGGCGTTCCGCGGCGACGAATTGTTCGTCGGCTGCCAGGGCGACGGCTCCATCCATGTCATCGATATTCCGGGCCGGCGCGCCAAGGGCAGCTTCAAGGCCGGCACTGGCTGCGAATCCGTCGGCTTTTTTTAGCCGCAGCTTTATGCCAAGCTGTGTGGGGCACGACGAGAGGGTGAATGTGGCACGGCAAGATTGACGCGAGAGCTCGCTCGCGCGCGCTCACGTTTCTCATGCGATTTTCCGTACCGGCCATGGTCTTGGCCTGGGCGGCGGGGCCTTGGATGGACACGCTTGCCGTCAAAGGCGCCGCGACGAATGTGCGGTCGATCACACAAGTCGCGCACGCCCGGATGTTTCGCTGGCGCGACGCCAAGGGCATGCTGCTGTCAGGGCCGAACAACGAAACACTGTCGAACAATTGGTCGGGCTACGGCATAAACGGCGGCGGCACTTACACCGCCATGCAAGGCACCTGGACCGTTCCCGCGGTGTCGTACCAAACCTACTCAGGCTCACCCGACATCGAAGCCTCCTCGACCTGGATCGGGGTCGGCGGCCAGGACGGCGACGAGACGCTCATTCAAATCGGCACCATGCAGGCGGCCGCGCCTAACGGCGACGCCGAATATTTTGCCTGGTACGAAGTTCTCCCGGACACCGAGGTTCCTATCAGTCGCAAGCAATATCCGGTCAAGCCGGGCGATACGATCACCGCCACGATTCAATGCACCGCGGCATGCGCACCGTACTCGCTATCGACTTGGGTCCTCACATTGACCAATGCGGACAGGTGGCCGCAGCCGTACGCGATAACGCTGCAATACGCCTCGAGCCTGACCTCCGTCGAATGGATCATGGAGGGCCCGTGCATCAAAGATTGCGGCTCCTCGTCGCCCGGGTTCGCCTATATGCCCAATTTCGGCTCGACCACGTTCAGCGCCATCAGCGTCAATAACGCCACGCCAAAACTGGCCCGCTCGCCGAACGGGATCATCATGAAGGATCCGAACGGCAACGCGATGTCGATGCCGTCCGACCCGACCGGCAATTCATTCACGGTGAATTTCACCATCTGATTGCCGTCGCCAATCCCGGCATGGGAAAGCGCCGCCGCGCCGATAATCGCTATCGCTTGATGCCGTCTTCATGAGACTATCGGCGCCCGGGATGGCCCGATTCGCCGATTTGGCGAACCGCTGGCCAGGGCAACCGCGGCGGCCGACCGATTCATGCCGGATAGAACGGAGCATTCCAACTTTTTCACCGCTGCCGTGCATGGTCGGTCATCGACCGGTGCGGATCGCTTTCGCGTGCCGGCGACCGGTGCAGATCCTTCCGACCCGGCCTCCGGCCGGGCGCCGCTGTCGGATCTCTCGCTTGCCGGGCACGTGTTGTTGCCGGTTACGATTTTCGTGGTCACGCTGCTGGCCATCGATTTTTCGCGCCGCGCCGATTTTGCCGCAACGGTCTGGCCGACGAACGCCATCGTCCTGGTCGCGCTGCTGCGGCACGCGCGCAACCTGCGCAATTACGGCTCGATCATCGTCGGCAGCGCCTGCGCCATTGCGCTCGCCGGCGTGGTTTCGGGTAACGGCGCCGGGCCTTCCGCGATCCTGGGCGTGGCCAATATTTTCGAAGTCGCGGTGACGCTGGCTTTCCTCTCCGTCCTGCATATCGGCGCCGCCAATCTGACGCGCTTCAGGAATCTTCTCATTTTCATGTTCGTCGCCGGCGGCGTGGCGCCGGCCGGCAGCGATGCAATTATCGCGATGGCGCTCGGATCGGCGCACGGTATTCCGTGGCGCACGGTCTGGCTCCATTCCTATCCGGCCCATGGGTTGGGCATGATGGTCGTGGCGCCGTTTCTCATCAGCATCACGTCGCCGGAGTGGCAGGACCTGCGCATGCGGCAGCGGCTTACGGAGGCCGCCGCGATTTTCGCATTCGTCATCGCCGTCGGAATTTGCGCCGCCTATTTGCGTCCCTTCATCTTCCTCATGGTCCCGGTGATTCTGTTTTCGACATTGCGGTTCGGCCTGATCGGCGCCGCGGCGGCGAACCTCCTCACCGCGCTTTTCACCTCGAGCTTTGTCATCTTGAACATCGGCGAGCCCGTTCTGTCGCGGTCGGAGCCTTCGGAGCGGATATTGGCGATGCAGGTGCTGCTGGCTTTCACCTCGCTGTGGTGCCTGCCGATCGCCGCGCTGTTGACCGAGCGCGACCGCCTGCTGGGCGATCTGTCGCTTGCCAATGCCCAATTGCAGGCGGAAAGCGAGACCAAATCCCATCTGGTGATCGGCTTGCGCCGGCATTTGTCGATCGCCGAGGAAAGGGAGCGCCTGCGGCTGTCCTACGAGCTTCACGACCAGGCCGGCCAAAGCCTGATCGCCGCGATCCTCGAGCTCAACGAGATCGATCCGCTGATCCATGGCGCGGCGCGGGAGCGCCTGCACCTGGTGCGCAAGAAAATGGAGGATCTCGGCAAGACGCTGCACCGCATCGCCTGGGAATTGCGGCCGCCCGCGATCGACGAGCTGGGTTTGCGCAAAGCGCTCTCAAGCTACATCGCCGATTGGGGCGAACAGTGCGGCACCGAGGTCGATTTTCACTGCGACGACCCGAACCTCGACGAGGTGCCGAGCGAGATCGGCACCACCGTCTATCGCATCGTGCAGGAGGGCCTGACCAACATCGTCAAGCACGCCCGTGGACCGTCCGACGTCAGCGTCGTCATCCGGCGCGTCGGCGCGACCTTGCAGGTCACCATCGAGGACAATGGCTGCGGCTTCGACGTCGGCGCCATGGCGGCGAAGCCCGGCGGCTATCGCGGCCTGGGACTCGACGGCATGCGCGGGCGCTTGATATTGATCGGCGGAACGCTTGACATCGAATCCGCGGTCGGCGCCGGCACCACGATTTTCGCCCGCATCGCGCTCGACGGCCAAAGGTCAGCCGCGTGACCGAGAAAACCCGCATCGTCCTTGCCGACGACCATCCCATCGTCCTCGATGGCTTGCGCAATCTGATCCGGGCGGAACAGGATTTCGAGCTGGTCGGCGAAGCCGCGAGCGGACTGAGCGCGCTGAAAATCATTCGCGAGCAGCGCCCGGACGTCGCCGTGCTCGACATATCGATGCCCGAGCTCAACGGCATCGTGCTCAGCCGCCGCTTGGCGAGCGAAATGCCGGACTTGAGGCTTCTGGTGCTCACCCTGCACGAGGACCGTGCCTACCTGAACCAGGCGATCGAGGCCGGCGTGCGCGGTTACGTGCTCAAGCGCTCGGCGGTGGAAAACCTGGTCCAGGCCATTCGGGCGGTGATGGTCGGCGGGCTCTACATCGATCCGGCGATCGTCGGCCGGGTGTTCGAGAGCAAACAGGTCAACAAGCGGCTGTTGGCGCGCAAAGGCGTTTCGCCGGCATTGACCGACCGCGAGGCCGATGTGCTGAAAATGGCGGCGCTGGGCTTCACCAACAAGGAAATCGCGTCGCGGCTCGACGTCGGCGTGAAGTCGATCGAGACCTACAAGGCGCGCGGCCTGGAAAAGCTCGGGCTCAAGACGCGCGCGGAATTGGTCCGCTACGCATCCGGCCAAGGCTGGCTGGATTTCTGATCGCCCGAACCTCGTTACAGTAACGGCTTGGTTAAGATGTCAGGCAATCTCTGACAGGCGGCAGCCGCAATCTTAAGCTTGCGGCGGAACAAATTGCGCTATGGCTTCATGGCGGGAGGCGATGGCCGGCAACGACATTCGTTGGTCAATCACCGGGCAGTGCCAGGGGACAGTGCATGGCGAGAACGGCGAAGACGAGCGCGCTCAACCGCGAGCCTTTCCGCAGGCTATCGGACAGCGAGATTCTGCTCTTCGTGACGCGCACCTTACAGCCGCAATTGGATGACGCCGAGGCGCCGAACGTCTTTGCCAAATTGCAGAGCCTCAAAGACCTCCTCGGACAACAAGAGCGGACTTTGCCGGACTGGCCGGATTGCGCCGGCAAAGCCCGCATGGGCGACGCTCTCGCCAGCGCCAAGACCCTGATCGCGCAGATCATCGAGGATTTGGCCGGCGCGGCCAGACCAGACGCCGCCACCGGCGAGGCTAAATCCGCATGACGCAACGGCACTGACTTGTCGGCCGCTCAAACCACGCGTCCCTCCGCCGGCGGGCATTCGTTCCCGCTGGATTTTGCGGTGATCAGCTTCCTGATCGTCGACGACCAGCCGTTCACGCGCCGCCTGGTGCGCTCGATGCTGCACGGCTTCGGCAGCCGCGAGGTCTACGAATCCGCAAGCGGCGCCGAAGCGCTCGAGCTGGCGCGCAGCACGATGCCGAACATCATCATCACCGATCTGGTCATGCCCGATTTGAGCGGGCTTAAATTCATCAAGATGCTCAAAGCGCCCAGCGCTACGACCCGCCTGATTCCGATCATCGTGCTGTCCGGCTATTTGACCAAGACCGCGGCGCTGGGGGTGAACGAGTCCGGGGTGGACGAGCTTTTGGTCAAGCCGGTTTCGCCGAAGGCGCTTTATGAGCACATCTCGCGCATCGTGCTGCGCAAGGACCAGGCCAACCCGCCGACGGCGTTCGTGCAGAACCAGCGGCGGCGCGCCGAGCTTCACAAGAAAAAGGCTGGCGACCTGGCGCTCTTGTAACGCCGCGCCGAACGGCCGCCTAGCGGTCTGCTGCCGTTGCAATCTCTTTCGGCGCCACGGTCTCGTCCTGGGCGCGCTGCCGCACCGGCTTTCGCTCGCGCGTTAAATTGTAGGCGCTGTTGATCAGCGCCAGATGCGAGAAGGCCTGCGGAAAATTGCCGACCAGGCGTGCGGCGCGCGGATCGTATTCCTCGCTCAACAGGCCGACGTCGTTGCACAAGCCGACCAGGCGGCGAAACAGCCGCTCCGCGTCGTCGTAGCGGTCCTGCAGCATATAGACGTCGACCAGCCAGAAGCTGCAGGCGAGGAACGCGCCTTCGCCGGGCGGCAACGCATCTTCGACCTCATCGGTGCTGTAGCGCATGACGAAGCCGTCGCGCACGAGGTGCCGTTCGATCGCCGCGATGGTGTTGGCGATGCGCCGGTCGGTGACCGGCAAAAAGCCGATGCAGGGCAACAGCAACAGATTGGCGTCGAGCTGGTCCGAGCCGTAGGCCTGCACGAACGTTCCCAGCTTCTTGTCGAAGCCGCGCACGCAGACATCGTCGTGAATCTCATCGCGCAGCTTGCACCAGTCGTCGAGCGGCCCATCGAGCCCGAACGTCTCGATGCTCTTGATACCGCGATCGAACGCCACCCAGGCCATCGCCTTCGAATAAGTGAAGTGCTGCGGCGGCCCGCGCATTTCCCAAATGCCCTGATCCGGCTCGCGCCAGATCTCGGTGAGATGTTCGAGAAATTTCAGCTGGATGTCCCAGCCCGATTCGTGGGTCGAAAGCCCATTGCGCCGCGCCTGGTAAGCCACATCCATGGTCTCTCCGAACACGTCGAGCTGGCGCTGGGTGTGCGCGGCGTTGCCGACGCGCACCGGCGCCGATTGCTCATAGCCGGGCAGCCAGTCCGCGACCCATTCGATCAGCCGCCGTTCGCCGCCGATGCCGTACATGATCTGAAGCTGTTCCGGGCTGCCGGCGACGGCGCGCAACAGCCATTCGCGCCAGGACTGCGCCTCCTCGTAATAGCCGGCGTGCATGACGGTGAGCAGCGTCAGCGTGGCGTCGCGCAGCCAGCAGTAGCGGTAATCCCAATTGCGCTCGCCGCCGATCCGCTCCGGCAGCGAGGTGGTGGGAGCGGCGACGATGCCGCCGGTCGGCCCATAGGTCAATGCTTTGAGCGTGATCACCGAGCGGCGCACCGCATCCGACCACGCGCCGGCCGGCCGGCACTTTGCCGACCATTCGGTCCAGAATTTTTCCGTGTCTTGGAGCGCCGTGGTCGGGTCGAGCGATTCCGGCAAATTCTTGTGGGAGCGCGAATAGGTCAGGACGAACGGAATGGTTTCGCCCTCGCCGATGACGAACGCGCCGACCGTGGTCATGTCCTTGCCCTTGACGCGCACCGGCGTGTGCAACACCGCCATGTCGGGACCGGCGATCGCCCGCAGCGCGCCGTTTTCGACCCGGGTCACCCACGGCACCACGGCGCCGTAGGCGAAACGCAGGATGAGCTCGGTATGCATTTTCAGCTTGCCGCGCCTGCCGACGACAAGACGCACGATCTCGGAATGCTCAGCACGAAACGGCATGAAATCGATCACGGTGGCGGCGCCGTCGGCGGTCTCGAAATGGGTTTCGAGAATGAGCGTGTCCGGCCGGTAGCCGCGCGTGACGCGGGCCTCTTCTTGCGGGGCGATGAGCCAACGGCCGTGATCGCGGGTGCCGAGCAGCGCGGCAAAGCACGCTTCCGAATCGAAACGCGGCCAGCACAGCCAATCGATCGATCCGTCGCGCGCGACCAGCGCCGCGCTCTTGCAGTCGCCGATCAGGGCATAGTCTTCGATCCGCCTCGACATGGTCAGGCAATCCGATTTGGTCAGGAAAAATCCACGACGACCTTGATGTCGTCCGGTTGGGGATCGAGCGATTGCGTCCACTGCTCGACCGGCACGCGCCGCGTGATCAGGCGGGCCAGCCACGTCTTGTCGGCACGCCCGAGCGCCTCGACGGCAGTTTCGTAATGCGTGCGGTTGGCGTTGACGCTGCCGAACACCGTGTCGTTGTCGAGCACCATGGTGCGATTGAGGCTGCCGACATCGACGTCCAGATCGTGCCCCGGCGAAGACACGCCGACGAGGCAGACGATGCCCGCCGGCGCGGTACGGCCCAGCGCGTCGCGTACCACGCTCGGCGCGCCGGTGCACTCCATCAAAATGTCGGGCTTGAGCGTGTCCGTGAGTTTTTCCAGATGAAACGTGCCGCCGAGCTCGCGCACGATCGCGCGCTTCTCCTCACTGTCATGATGATCGAGCACGTGGACGTCGAGGCCGCGTTGCGCGCCCATCAAGGCGGCGAGAAGACCGATCGGCCCGGCGCCGGTGACCAATAACGTCTGCGGCTGCCAGGCCCGCGAACGCCGGCCGATGCGCTCGGTATGATCCCAGGCCTTGGCGACGACGCTGGTCGGCTCGACCAGCACGCCGGCGTCGCCGAGCGCATGATCGACCTTGACCAGAAAGTCGGGCTCGATGCGGAAAAAGTCCGCGCCGTAGCCGTTACGCTCCTTGATGCCGCGCTCGGTGTAGCGGCCGTTGCGGCACATATCCCATTCGCCGACGGCGCAGGCGGGACATGGCACCGGGTCGGGCCGACGCACGATGCCGACGACCCTGTCGCCGGGGCGAAATCCGCTCTCGGCCGGCGCCTCGCACACTTCACCCAGCGATTCGTGGCCGATCACCAGCCGTTTCTCGCCCGGCGGCGCCCAGCCATAAGACCCCGAGACGATTTCGCGGTCGGTACCGCAGACGCCCAGTGCCAAGCTGCGCACCAGCACAGCGCCGTCGGCGCGCGGCGGCTCCGGAACGTCATCAAGGCGCGCTGAATTGGCAATACCGGGCGCGACAGTCAGGGCGCGCATCGCTTTGTTCCATAATTGAAATGTTCGAGGCTGCCGCCCCACGCAGCCATGAAAGCAATGCGCGGCGGCAAAAAAAGTTCCCACGATGGAACCAAACCGGATTTCCGCCGTTGCATTGTTTCGGCCGCGCGCCGCCGCGGTGCCGCATTGCGTCGACGCGGCGTTGACATGAGATCGGCAATGGAATTCATCGGACGCAAGCATTGGGCTATTGCCGAAGGTTATATTCCGTCGCAAAGCTCGTTTGCCGATCCGGCCCTGATCTCGCACGAGACCGCGTGCCTCCTCAACACCACCGACCAGGTGGCGCACATCCGCATCACCATCTTTTTCGCCGACCGCGAGCCGATCGGCCCCTATCGGGTCAGCGTCGCCGCGCGCCGCACCTTGCATTTGCGCTTCAACGATCTCGACGATCCGGCGCCGGTCCCGCGCGACACCGAGTATGCGTCATTGTTCGTCTCCGACGTGCCGATCGTCGTGCAGCACACGCGGCTGGATTCCCGTCACGCCGAAGTGAGCCTGCTGTCGACAATTGCCTACGCCGAGGCCTGAGCCGCCGCGGCGGCCGCACTGCAGCATTGCGGCCCCGAATTCCGCGGCCGGTATCAGCAGAAGGTCCACAAAACCGGCGCAATGAATTCGTTTTGGAATCACAGGCATTTACGCTGCATCGCAGCGTCAACGGAACAAAACACGCCCAAAACGGTTGTCGAGGCAGCCAAAGAGGTGGGTGCTACCGTGAAGGTCGTCGTCGTTTCCAACCGCGTCGCACGGGCGCAACCGGATGAACCGATTGCCGGCGGACTGGCGGCGGCCCTGATCCCGATGGTCAAGGAGTCCGGCGCCATCTGGGTCGGCTCCAGCGGCCATACCGGCGACGCCACGCAAACCAAGGATTCTTTCGCCAGGATCGAGGCGCTAGGCGCAGGTGCGCTGGCGACCGTCAACCTGCCGGCGAAGCATTATTCCGGTTATTACGAGGGCTTTGCCAATTCGGGCCTGTGGCCGGCGTTGCATTCGCGCCCGGACCTGATCCAGATTTCGCCGGAGAACTACGCATCGTACCGCGAGGTCAACGCCTTCATGGCGCACGCCTTGCTGCGCTTCAACGCCCAGGAAGCGATGTTCTGGGTGCAGGACTATCACTTCCTCACCTTGGGCGCCGAACTGCGTCGGCTCGACGTCGATCGCCCGATCGGCTTCTTCCTGCACACGCCGTGGGCCGAACGGCGCACGATGACAGCGGTGCCGCATCTCAACGAGATCGTTCGCGACATGTTGGCCTACGATCTGATCGGATTCCAGACCGTCGAGGACCGGCAGAATTTCGAAGACTACCTGCACCACGAGCTTGGCATTACGCCTGTCGACGGCACGATCGTTTCGCAATGGGGCTGGACTCAGCTCGCCACGTTCCCGATCGGCATCGACGTCGAGGAATTCGCCAAGCGCGCCAACAAAGCCGTGGCGCGTCCCGAAGTCTCGCGCCTGCGCACAAGCCTGCAAGGCACCAAGCTCGTCCTCGGCGTCGATCGGCTGGACTATTCGAAGGGTCTCGCCAACCGCGTGCGTGCCTTCGATCGCTTGCTGGAGATCGAGCCGTCGTTGAAGCGCCAAGTGGCGCTCCTGCAGGTCGCGGTGCCCTCGCGCGGCAACATCCGCGCCTATCGCGAGCTCAAGACCGAGCTTGCCGGCTTGGTCAGCGAGGTCAACGGCCGCCACGGCGAAGTGGACTGGACGCCGATCCGCTATCTCAACAAGGGCTTCTCGCAACTTACGCTGGCCGGCTTCTATCGCACCGCCCATGTCGGGCTGGTCACGCCGCTGCATGACGGCATGAACCTCGTCGCCAAGGAATATGTCGCCGCGCAGAACCCGTTCGACCCCGGCGTGCTGGTGCTCTCCTCGTTCGCCGGCGCGGCCAAGGAGCTCGACGCGGCGCTTCTGGTCAATCCGCACGACATCGACGGCATGGCGCGGCAGATCGCGGCCGCGCTCGCCATGAGCATCGAGGAGCGGCGCGAGCGCTGGCAGCGCATGGTGGTCAAGCTGCGGCGCGCATCGGTGCGGAATTGGTTCACCGATTTCCTGCACACCCTCGCCGAGGTGCGCCGCGCGCCGGCAATCCCGGCCAATCTGCCGGAGGTGCTCGATCTAGCGCAGCGACGCGCGGCGCTGCAGCGCTAGGGCGTGAGTGCGGGTCAATGAGTGGTGGTCTCGCAATGCGCGCTTTGCCCGCGAAATCGGACGTGAGGCGGAAACTGCGCGACGTCCGCTAAGGGCCATCTTCTGCCTCACGCTCCGCAGCAAAAGCAGTCAGGTTATTTTGCCGTCCGAGCACAGTGAGGCCGGGCGCAGAAGTCCATTTCAAGGCGTGCTATCCTGCCCTACATTTCAGCGGGCATGGTCCCATTGGCGACGGGTCTAATGGCAATCGATATCGGCAGACGGCAATTTATATCCGCCATTGGCGGCGCTGTGGTCGCGTGGCCGATGGTCGCCCGCGCGCAGCAGCTTGCCGGCAGGACCGCCCGGATCGGATTTGTGCGGCCCCCACTGGACAATGCGGTCGTAAACGTGGGCTATCCGGCATTTCTCGATGAATTGAAAAAGTCTGGTTTTAGCGAGGGCCAAAATCTGACTGTCGAAGTAGTCAGGGAAGACCAGGACGCCCAGCAACTTTTCGCTGCAACGGCCGACCTGGTGCGGTCGAACGTGGAATTACTGGTGGTGAGCGGGTCCGAAATTACCCTGCAGGCCGCCATCGCGGCGAGCCGAACCATTCCCATTGCCATGTTGGCTATTAACTTTGATCCGATCGCACGCGGCTATGTGAAGAGCCTGGCCCGGCCCGGCGGCAACATCACCGGGGTGGTCTCATTGCAAACCGAATTGGCCGCAAAGCAAGTGGAGTTACTGACCCAGGCCTTTCCCGAAAGAACCCGATTGGCGGTTCTCTGGGATGGAATATCGGCGGACCAGTTTGCCGCTGCGGAGCGTCAGGCGAGATCGCTACGCCTGGACGTGCAATCGCTGAAACTTGTAAACCCACCTTACGATTTCGATGCAGCGTTCCGGAGCCTCGCCGAAGGCTCCCCGCAAATGCTCCTCGTACTCTCCAGTCCGTTCTTTACCCCTTACCGCTCGCAAATCGCCGCGTTGGCGATCCAGCAGCGGCTGCCAACCATGTTCATCTTCAAGGTCTACGCCGAGGCTGGGGGCCTTATCTCATACGGGGTAGATCCTCCAGCTATCTATCGTCAGCTCGGTTTCTACGCGGGCAAAATACTCAACGGGACGAAACCTGCTGATCTTCCCGTCGAGCAAGCCGTGAAATTTGAACTGGTCATCAACCTCAAGACTGCCAAGGCGATCGGCGTCGAACTGTCGACGGCGATCCAGCTTCGCGCCGACGAGGTGATCGAGTAGACCTTTCGCAATGCATCAATTTGCGATGGCGAGGTGACGCTATGGTCATAAGCGGACATTTGGCCAAGTTGCGGTGATGTCCGCTTTACCCCCAACAACGGATATTGGTCCGGGCAATCGCGAGAACACGCCCTGATCTCTCAGGTCGATGACCGGCGCAGCGTCTTTCGCGTCTTGGCGCGTACCGAACGAATCGTATCGCGGCCGGCGTTCTTGGCCGCCTCCTGCAAGGCATGACGGATTTCGTCGCGCTTCTCATGGATCGAGGCGATCACCGGACCGGCGGCGACGCCCAATCCCACCAAGGCGGCTTCGGAAAGCTGCAAGCTCGCCTCGATGGTCTCCGGCACGGCATCGGTGGCGCCGAGCGCATAAAGATGACGGGCATGATCGGCGTCGCGGGCGCGCGACACGATGAGGATATCCGGCCGCAGCGCGCGCACATGCTCGACCACGACGTCGATGAGATCATGAGTGTGGATGGTGATGATGACGCCGGCCGCCGTCGCCAACCCGCAAGCCTCGAGGAATTTCGTATCGCTGGCGTCGCCGTAATAGACGTCGTGGCCGTCGCGGCGGTCGCGCGTCACGGTGGGTGCGTCGAGGTCGGCGGCGATATAGTGGATGCCGTGTTGCTTGAGCAGCGCGCACACGACTTTGCCGACCCGGCCATAGCCGACGACGATGGCATGGCTCTGCTCGCTGCCCGGGCGCGCGGTCAGCTCGGTGTCCGCGGGCCGGCTCGACCGCAGCCGCGCGGCGAAGCGCCGGCCGGCGTATGACAACAGCGGGGTCAGCGCCATCGTCACCGAGGTGACGGCGAGCGTGAAGCTTGCAAGCCGCGGCTCGATCAGCGCCGCGGCGGACGCCAGGCCGATGCCGACGAAGGCGAATTCGCCGCCCGGACCGAGCAGCAAGCCGGTCTCGACGGCGACCGGCCACGACAGGTGGAAAATCCTGGCGAGGCAGATCAGCAGTACGGACTTGACGACGATCAAGCCGACGACGGCGCCGGCGAGCCACAGCGGATCGCGCAGCAGCTCGCGCACGTCGATATCCATGCCGACGGTGAAGAAGAAAATGCCGAGCAACAGTCCCTTGAACGGCTCGACGATCGCCTCGATCGCCTTGCGGTATTCGGTCTCGGCGAGCAGCAGGCCGGCGATAAACGCGCCGAGCGCCATGGACAGACCCGCCTCATAGGCAACGACACTGTCGGCGATGATGACGAACAGAATGACGGCAATGAACAGCTCGGTGGAACGCGCGCTCGCCACCAACCGGAACAGCGGCCGCAACAGCAGGCGGCCGAAGACGACGATGACGACGACCGCAATAACCGCCTGAAGCAACGCCGTGCCGAGGCTCTTGAGAACCGAACCGCCGGAACCCGCGGCCAGGATCGAGATGAACATCAGGATCGGAATGACGGCCAGATCCTGGGCGAGCAGGATGGAAAAGCTGGCACGGCCGGTGGTGGTGGTCAGGCGTTCCTGGTTCGACAGCAATTCGAGCACGATCGCCGTCGACGATAACGACAGGCTCGCGCCGAGGATCACTGCTTCCGAAGCCGATTGGCCGAGCAGCAATCCGGCACCGGCGAGCAGCGCCGTGGTCAGCAGCACCTGCGATCCGCCGAGGCCGAACACCAGCCGCCGCATCGCCAACAGCCGCTGGAACGACAGTTCGAGACCGATCAGGAACAAGAGGAAGACGATGCCGAGCTCGGCAATGCCGTCGACGTTCCTGGCGTCGCTGACGGTGAACCAGAACAGCGCCGGATATTTTTGATTGAACGTGCCGAGCCCAAGCGGGCCGAGCAGCGCGCCGGCACCAAGATAGCCGAGCACAGGGCTCAGGCCGAAGCGGCGCACCATCGGCACCACGACGCCCGCCGTGCCGAGCACGATCAGCGCATCGCTGTAATTGGAGATGTTGATGGTCGTCGAGGCCAAAAGATGCTCCCGCCTATATCGATCACAACGTGTCGCTCGGCCTTACCCAGCATGACAACACAGTGTAATCGCGCCGACGCCCCTCGCCTATTCGCCGATCACGGCTATGGCGTTCATTTCGATCAAATAGTCCGGCGACGTCATCTTGGTGACCTCGACCATGGTCGAAGCGGGCGCCGGCGCCTTGAAATAGTCGCGCCGGGCTTTATGAATGAGATCGAAGTGTTCCATGTTGCGCACGTAGACATCGACCCGGCAGATGTCGTCCATGGTGCCGCCGGCCTCTTCGACGGCGGCCTTGACGTTTTCGCAGACCTGCCGCGTCTGCGCCTCGATATCGCCGATGCTGGCAATGGTGCCATCGGCGCGGCGCGCGGTCATGCCGGAGATGAAGACAAAACGGCCGCGCGCGGCGGCCACGGTCGCGTGGGAAAAATGCCCGCTCGGCTGGCGGAGTTTTGGCGAGATGATTTGGGTCTTCGGCATGGGTACCCCCGGTTCGTTGCAACCCTGCTTGTGCAGTAGAACCGCTGCATGCGCGCCGCACAAGGTGACCCGCATTCGATGCGGTTGACGCCGTGCGGCGATTTCCGCAGCATCCGCCGCGAAAGGGAAGGAAATACGCCCATGAGCGACATGACCATCACAGCCGTCCGCACCACCGTGCTGCGCGTGCCGTGGCCGCAGACGCCGTGGCTCAAGGGCCATGCCTTCGGCGACGCTCGCAACTTCCTGGTGGTCGATGTCGAGACCAAAGGCGGCATCACCGGCATGGGCTACCTGTTCCTGTTCCGGCCGGGTATCCGCTCCATCATCGCCTGCCTCGACGAAGTGATCATCCCGCGGGTCATCGGCAAGGATGCCAGCGCCATCGAGGCGATCTGGCAGGATTTGTGGAAGACCACCATCACCTTCGGCCGCGGCGGCATCGCCACGATGGCAATGTCGGCGCTCGACATCGCGCTGTGGGACGCGCTTGGCAAAAAGGCCAAGCTGCCGTTGCATCGGCTGTGGGGCCATTATCGCTCAGAGATGCCGGCTTACGGCTCAGGCTGCTTTCGCGGCTCGGGCGGCGACGGCATGATCGCCAAGGCGCTGCACTACAAGGAGCGCGGCTACAAGGCGATCAAGATGCAGGTCGCCCACGTCGGCAGCCTCGCCACCGACCTCGACAACGTCAAGCGCATGCGCGAAGCGGTCGGCCCGGACATCGACATCATGATCGACGTCAACATGGGCTGGACCCCCGACATTGCCATCCAGATGGGCCGTAAATTCCAGGACTACGACGTGTACTGGCTGGAAGAGCCGGTGGTCCCCGATGATTTCGCCGGCTATCTGCGCATCGCGCAGGCGCTCGACCTGCGCATCGTCGGCGGCGAGACCCATTTCACCCGCTTCGACCTAAAACCATTCTTCGAAAATCCGCGGCTGCCGATCCTGCAGCCCGACCCGATGCGCGGCGGCATGACCGAATTGCGCAAGATCGCGACCGTCGCCGACACCTGGGGCATGACGATGGCGCCGCACCTGTTTCCCGAACTGAACGTGCAGCTCCTCGCCTCGATCCCGAACGGGATTTGGATCGAGGACATGGGACTTGCGGATGATTTGTTTGTCGATCCCGTCTCCGTGGTGAAAGGCATGATCACCGTGCCGGAACGGCCAGGGCATGGGCTGGCGTTCAAGCCGGAAATCTTGCGCGACTGCGTCGTGAAGTAGGATGGGTTGAACGAAGTGAAACCCATCGTTCGGCCAATTGCCTTGTAAGGAGCCGCCGTGAAAGTCTGCATGTTCCATCTGATGCCGTATCGCGACCTGCCGGCGGATTTCGACAAGCATTACAAGTCCGCCTATATCGATCCGGTCTGGTTCGACGTCGCCGATCCGAAGAAGGTGGGCCAGTATTACAACTGGACGCTCGACGAATTCATTCACGCGGCGCGCTCGGGCATGAATGGCGTTTGCACCAACCAGCACCACCAGAACGTCTATGGTTTCATGGCCAATCCGAGCCTGATGGGCTCGGTGCTCGCCCGCGCCACCGACGGCATGAACGTCGCGGTCGTGCAGCTCGGCTCGACCTTGCCCTCGACCAGCCCGCCGACGCGGATCGCCGAGGAATACGCCATGATCGACTGCATCAGCGGCGGCCGCTTGGTCGCGGGCTTCCCGGCCGGATTGCCGACCGACGCCACGATCTCCAACGGCGTCGTGCCGGTCGAGCAGCGCGAGCGCTACCGCGAGGCGCTGGAGCTCGTGCAAAAAGCCTGGTGTGCCAAGGAAGTCTTCGCCTGGAACGGCAAGCACTATCAGTTGCCGATGGTGAACTTGTGGCCGCGGCCGCTGCAGCAGCCGCATCCGCCGATCTGGATTCCGGGCTCCGGTAGCGCCACCACGGTCGATTTCGTCGTCGACCGCGACGATAGCTTCTGCCATCTGAGTTACTACGGCGCGCAGAACGCCCACAGTCTCGGCGATTTTTACTGGGACCGGGTGACCAAGCGCGGCCGCGACGCGAATCCCTATCGGCTCGGCTTTTTGCAGTTGATCGGCGTGTCGGAGAGCGATGAAGCGGCGGAAGAATATGCGCCGCACGCCGAGTATTTCTTTCATAAGCTCTTGCGCACCGCGCCGCAGTATCGCGATATTCCCGGCTACATGGATCATGCCAGCCTGGTGCACGCCATGAAGTCGCCGCTGCGCGAGCGCTTCGACGTGCGCGACCTCAAATACAAGGACTTCGTCGACCGCGGCTTTGTCATCACCGGCAGCGCGGCGACGGTGCGCGACCGGCTGCTCGACGGCATCAAACGGCTGCGCATCGGCCACCTGCTGACGCTGCTGCATTTCGGCTCGATGCCGCACGACTTGTGCATGAAGAACATCACGCTGTTCACGCGCGACGTGCTGCCGCATCTGCAGGATCTGTGGGACGACGAATGGGACGACCGCTGGTGGCCGGAAAGTTTGCGGCAAAAGCGTCCCGTCGCTGCGGCCGCGGCCGCCGCCGCATCCTGAAAACCAAGAGCAAGGAAAGTTCATCATGGCGGCGATGCCGATGCGCAAGCTGCGACTCTGGCAGGACAAGATCGAGACCGAGGTCGCGATCTTGGGCGACGGCCCGCCGCTCGTTTTCCTGCACGGCTCATGGGGCCTGCGCAACGACCAGGAATTCCTCGAACTGTTGGCGCGAACGCACACGGTCTACGCGCCGAAACATCCCGGCACCAGCGAAGGCGATTCCGAGGCCGTGCACCAGATCGACGACTGGTGGGACTTGATCGTCTATCACGGCGAATTGCTCGACCGGCTCGCGCTCAAAAGCCCCGTGCTGGTCGGCCATTCGTTCGGCGGCTTGGTCGCCTGCGAGATCGCCGCCGCCATGCCCGAGCGCGTCGAAAAACTCGTTCTGATCGACCCGGTCGGACTGTGGCGCGAAGACATGCCGGTCAAGAACTGGATGCTGCTGTCGCCCGCCGACTTGCGCGCCGCCTTGTTCGCCGACCCCAAAGGCGAGCACGCGGAAAAATTCTTCCAAATGCCGAGCGAGACCGCAGAGCGCATCGACGCCCAAGTCGGCTTCATCTGGTCGCAAGCCTGCACCGGCAAATTCGTCTGGCCGCTGCCCGACAAAGGCCTCAAAAAGCACATCCACCGCATCGCGGCGCCGACCTTGATCGTCTGGGGCAAAGCCGACGGCATCATCGCGCCGGCTTATGCCGACGAGTTCGCCCGCCGCATCGCTCATGCGCGCGTTGCGATGTTGGACGGCGCCGGGCATATGCCGCATTTCGAGCAAGCGCAGAGCGTGGCGAAGCTGGTCGGAGAATTTCTCCGGGATTAAGAAGGCCGGCGGGCATCTAAGACATCGATGCGGCAATCTGGCAGGTCCGCTATGACGAAAGCGGAGCCCGGTACGTTAAATGACGTAGCGACAGCGAAGTGGATGCGCTTTTCGCAGTCTGCTAGCCGAGAACGGCGTAGGAATAAGCCACAGCCTGGGCGTAACACACGAAAAGAGCTCAAATATTCACGTCAGGTTGTGGAGCTAATAGGGTGATTTCGATTTATCTCTCCATGGCCCACAGAACACCATCTGGAATCAAGCCGAAGCACTTGGCGCGCGGCCCCCTCCTCTGGATGGCGCGGATAGGCTACGCGGCGCGTGGCATCGTTTTTCTCATGATCGGCAGCTACGCGCTTCTCGCTGCGGGCGGCCTCGGTGATCGCCCCCAAGGCGCGCACGACGCATTGGAGTTGGCATTTCAACGACCCCTCGGCGGATATTTTCTTTGGACGCTTGCTGTGGGTCTGGTGTGCTTCGCCGGTTGGCGGTTGCTACAATCGGTATTCGACGCCGACCGGCACGGCAGCGACTCCTACGGTCTGATGCGCCGGGCCGCGCTCGGGGGCAGCGCATTGTTCTATCTTGCGCTCGCCGCGGCGACCGTCCGCGTTACCTTCGAGGCGCGCCACGTCAGCGAGGATCAGACGGCACGGGAGTGGGCGGCGTGGGTCATGGCGCAGTCGCTCGGACGCTTTCTGATCGCGCTGATCGCGGTTGGATTTGTGGCGGTTGCGATCGGCCTGGCGCTGAAGGTGTTTCGAGCCCCGTACCGCGAGGCACTGGACGCGACGGAAGCGCAGCGAACAATGGCGGTCGCACTCGGTTCGGTTGGAATCATGACGCGCGCGTTCGTATTCCTGGTATTCGGCTGCTTTTTGGCTATTGCCGCCTACGATGGCAATTCGCGCGAGGTTGGCGGTCTCGCCAGCGTATTACGCGCGATGCAACATCACGCCTATGGCGGTGTGCTGCTCGGCGTCGCCGCGATCGGCCTCTTGGCTTTCGGCTTTTTTGAGATCATCGAGGCGACGGCGCGCCGAGCCGCCGCGGTGAGGCCGATCGGTCCTAGGCCGGATCAACTGCGCGATCTGCACTAAGGCCCGGCCATGAGAAGCAGGACGCGCGATCATCGCAATTGCTTGCGCTCCTAAGCGGACATCAGATAATCGGCCATCAGCGGTGCTGCGCAAGGCGCTCATATTCATCACGAACAACCTTTTTACCGTAGACCCGCTCGAGCCGGCGAACTGTGAAATGACCTTGAGCCGTTTCCTGAAAATGCTCGATGAACGCGTAGTTCACGCCGGCGCCGCCCAGCGCACCGATGACCGGAAGAGTCTGCGCCGCGACCTTTTGCGTCACCACCACTCCGAAGCGAGACGCCACTTGCGTAATAAAGCGGACGAGAACTGGGCCGCCTTCCTTGATAACGCCGCGCTCCGCGATGAAGCGTGCGGCTTCAGTTACACTTTTCGCAAGCATGCCCCGCACGGCGAAATATCCAGTTTCAGACGCATCGGCGGCCGAACCTGGCCGTCCGCCCAAGGCAAAGACCTGCACGCATGAGAGTGCCGCTTCCGGATCGGAAAGGTTTTCTCCCTCGCTTCGTGCAATGTCTGCAATGGATCTAAGCATGATGATCGTCGAAACCGGGAGCTCAATGGGAAGTGCCGCCAAACCGAAGGCGCCGCCGGCGGCACCGGATGCCGTGGCCAAGGCCTTGTGCAGTCGCTGCGAGCCGGCGTGAGGGGGCCCTTGCATGGTCCGCAGCGCCACCTTGAGGGCCATCTCAAGACTTTTGGAGGTGGCGATTGCGATAACGTTCGAAGCGGAAGCGGGAAGCACATCTCCGATGAGCTCGATAGGCTTACCCACCATATTGGTGAGGCGCGCTGCAAGACCCGGATGTTCGAGCGACTGAACGGCTGTCTGCAGCGCCGCGAGGTCTTCCAGTTTCATGATGGGCTATGACCCGGGTTAAACTTTCAGCCGACGTATTGCGCCAACGGAAGCGAGCAGCAGGCCAAACGATCGTTCCGCATGGTCTGGTTGTCGAGCACCCTGAAGCCGATTATTGGATATTTCGTATCTCTGCATCGCCGTTGCCGGCCTTCACCGTGTCACCGATACGTTTTCCCAACAACGCTCTGGCCAACGGGGAACCGTGCGAAATCGTTCCCCGAGAAGGATCTGCTTGGTCTTCGCCGACTATACGATAGGTCTGCTCTCGGCCATCATCACGAAGAATGGTCACCGCGCTACCAAAATGCACCTGCGCGGTGTCTTCCGAATTAAGGACGATCCGGGCCGTAGCGTGCCGTGCGCTCCAATATCGCACAGCGCGCGACGCTGCCGCCATCGCGGCCCGGTCATCGGCCGCTTGAGCGACGGCAAACGCCGTCCGCGAGGCGGCGAGCGCGTCCTCTATCTGCGCCATACCTTCAACTGTAACGTCGTTCGGAACCTCGGAGATCTGCCGATCAGGCAAGTCCTCGAAGGATTCGACGTCCTGCTCTTTGACGAACGCTCTGCTCATCTCTTATCGGTCGGGCCTTGTTGGCATCGGTACAATCGCCCAGCGATGTAACCGTTCCTCCTCAACGCAGCCCCTCTTCGGCGATGGTTTCCTCGGCCACGTGGGCGACCTGTCGGTCCTCTTCCGTCAGCCGGGTCTTCCTCCAGCCGCCCTGCGCAAACCAGCACACCGAGACGACCGCCGCGGCGACGTTGGCGGCGGGGAACGACCACCACAAGCCCGCAGTCGCGAGGCTCGTATGCTTCGAGAGGATGTAGGCCAGCGGAAACTGGAACATGAACTGGCTGATCAGCGCGATCACCATGGCCATCAGCATGTTGCCGGACGCGCGGAACGCAGAGACGACGCAGAGCTGCACGCCAACTCCGCCCCATGCGAGACACATGATGCGGATGAAGCGGGCACCTTCGGCGATCACGGCGGCATCGCTCGGCACGAAGAACGCGACAAAGGCCGGCGCGAATCCGTAGGCCAGAAGTCCCGCCAGCGTCAGGATGACGAAACCGGATGCCGCGCCGAGCGCGGTCACGCGCGCCGCGCGCTGGACGTTGCCGGCGCCGATATTCTGGCTCACCAGCGTCGAGACCGCCATCGACAAGCCCATCGCCGGGATGGTGACGAACAGCAGGATGTTCGACCCGACGCCATAGGCGGCCAGCGTCACGGTCCCGAATCCCGCCACTAGGAACGACATCAGCAACGGCCCGAGGCCGCGCGTCGCAAGCTCGATCGAGCCGGGAAAGCCGAGCAGGAATGCGCGCTTGATGTAGGGCGGATCGGGCCGGAAACCGCGCCAGGAAAGCTGGATGCCGTGACGACCGCGCAGGAAGATGACGATCCCGAGGGCGGCCGCCAGCGCCTGGGTCGCCAGCGTCGCCAGCGCTGCGCCCATCACGCCATAAGGCGGCAGCGATCCCCAGCCGAAGATGAACAGCGGATCGAGGAAAAAGTTTAGGATTACCGTTCCGAGCACGATCAGCAGCGGCATCCGGGTCTCACCGACGCCGCGCATCAACGCCTGGAACATCGCGTAGAGGAAGACGAAGATTATGCCGACAAAGGAGACGCGCATGAAGCCGAGCGCGCCCTGATAGACGTCGGGCGCGACGCCGATCAGTTCGAGCAGATAAGGCGCCAGCATGTAGCCCGCCGCGCCCAGCACGATCGACGTGACGGCGGCCATCGTCATCGTCTGCGCCGCGACATGATTGACCATGTCCTGGCGTCCGGCGCCCATGTACTGGGCGGACAGTGTCGCGCCCGCGATGGCAAGGCCGGCGCCCAACGCGATCACCAGGAACGTCACCGGAAAGCTGATCGACACGGCCGCCACCGCCGCCCCGCCCAGGCGTCCTACCCAAAACGCGTCGGTTAATTGGTAGCCGGTCTGCAGGATGTTCCCGAAAATGATCGGGATGGCGAGCCGAACCAGCGCGGCTCCGATCGGGCCTTCGAGGAACAATTTTTGGCGTTGGGGCCGCACACGGTTTTGTCTACCACGATTATGGTGGCAAAGGTCCCTCGACGCCTCGTCGTCATGCAATGGCGAAAGCATGTCCCGAGAGGTGGAACTCCAAGTCGCAGGTGGATGTTACCAGGGTGATATTGACGCGCCGTATAACGGATCAGGCGATAAATATTCGCGATTTTCTCAGGAAAGGGCTTGCTGTGGCGAAGCAAATGACAAAGACAAAGCATCCGGCAACGAAGAAACGCGGAGCCGACCCGCAAGTGCCGCCCAAATCTAAAAAGGACATCCCGTCAAATTCGTTGGAGCGAAAGCTGGAGCAAGGTCTCGAGGAGAGCATGGCGGGCTCAGATCCTGTCAGTATTACTCAGCCGTCGCCGGCAAAGGCCAGGAAGGCTTGAGGCGCCGCATTCTTCTCCATGCCCATCGCCCGAATGCCAGATGACACATGCCGGAACGTGGCGTTCGGTTCAAAGCAGCCCCATGAGATTCAAACCGCGCCAATCATCCGGAATGACACCACCTCACCCCGACCCGATCAGATACGTGCGTATATCCTCTAGGTTTTGCGGAAATGACTTTTCTTCAATGACTTCCCACCGAAGCTTACTACAGACATTTCTCAATGCTTTTAGGTCATGATGTCGGAAAATGACGTGACCTTCAGGTTGGAACGCTACGACGAAGTCTGTGCCGTCGCGCTCAACCGACACTTTTCGCCCTCGTCCATATCCAAGAGATTTGCCAATTCTATCGGTAACTACAGACATCACGCACCCCTGGCGGCTGACCGGTGACGCATTGTGCCGCGGCTCCATAGTGCGGCGGATCAAGGTCCACGTCAAAGGCGCGCCGAGTTATCCACCAATCGCACTGGCGGATGCGGGCCGTCGACTTCCGTAGCGACCGCATCGTCGGACAAAATGGGGCTCGCCGCCCACAACAACGACGTCGCGAATCAGACCGCGGGCTTCAATGCCCAGCGTGAGACACTATCGCGATGCGCCGCAATTTCTTCAGGCGCCTGCTGATCGAGACTGTGACTGTGAAGGCCGAGCCAGGCGCACTGATCCGGCTGCGGATTGAGATCGCCGGCCGGCTTCGCGCTCTCCTCGGTGAACGCGCGTTCCCGAACGGTTCTGTTGTGTGCGGAACGCTGGTAGCGGAGGACGGATTTGAACCGCCGACACACGGATTATGATTCCGCTGCTCTAACCAACTGAGCTACTCCGCCATCACCAAGACGTTCGACCTATGAACCCACCTAAGGAACCGGCCTGACATCGCGCCGGCAAAGGGCAAAACCTGCGCCGGCGGGGCGAGATTTAGGGTAGTTCAGCGCCCTTTCCAAGGGGCTAAATTTCGCCCGAACGCGCAGCCGCCAACCGCGCCATTATATATGGTCACTCCGCCGCGCCCGTCGCGGCGAAATCGCCGCCGAGCCGGCCGAAGCGGATCAGCGAAAAATGCCCGAGCGGCGGCATCGGGCGGCGCTCGATGACCTGCACGCCGCCGTGGCGCGCGGCCCATTGCGCCAGGCGCTCCCAGCGGAATTCCGGGCGCCAGCCGAGCCGGCGCGCCAACGGCGCGAAGCAGCGCTCGAACACCGCGCGCGGGCCTGACTCGGCGCCGAGATGGTTGACCAGAACGATCTCGCCGCCGGGTTTGAGCACGCGGACGAATTCGTCGAGTGTCGCCTCCGGGTCCGGCACCGCGGTGATGACGTACTGCGCCACGACCACATCGAAGGCGCCATCTTGGAAACCGAGATGCTGCGCGTCCATGACCGCGAGCCCGTCGACGTTGGTCAAGCGGTGCTCCACGACGCGGTCCTTGGCCCGGCGCAGCATCGGCGCCGAGAAATCGACGCCGATGAGACGATTGGTCCAGGCATATTCGGGCAGCGACAATCCGGTGCCGACGCCGACTTCGAGGATGCGGCCGCCGATGCGCTCGGCGGCGGCGATCGAGGCCTTGCGGCCGCGGTCGAACACCGAACCGAACACGAGGTCATAGACCGGCGCCCAGCGCGCATAGGCTTTGGCGACCGTGTCCTTGTCGAGCTCAGCCGCCATTGCGTGTTTAACGCGCGGCGGCCATGGCGACGGCGGCGTCTTTTGTCCTTGCGGCCGCGACCGTGCCGGCGATCATGCCGCCGCCGAGCACGCGGGCCTGGCCAACGGCCGCGTCATAGAACGCGCAAGCCTGGCCGGGCGACACGCCGTCTTCGCTGCCGATCAGTTCGATCTCGATATTGTCGCCCGAGCCGGCGCGCAGCCACGCCGGCTGCGGCAGCCGCGTCGAGCGCACTTTGACGAACACCGGGCGCTCCAGCGCCTCATCGATGCTGCCGTCGCCGAGCCAATTGATGTCGCGCAGGCGGATGCGGCTGGTGCGCAGCGCCTCGCGCGGGCCGACCACGACCCGGCGCGAGCCGGCGTCGAGCCGCACCACGTAAAGCGGCGAGCCCGCGGCAATGCCGAGGCCGCGGCGCTGGCCGACGGTGAAATGGATGATGCCGTCGTGATGGCCGAGCACGCGGCCGTCGAGATCGACGATCTCGCCCGGGCCGGCGGCGCCCGGCCGCAGACGCTCGATCACTTCGGCGTAGTGGCCGGTCGGCACGAAGCAGATGTCCTGGCTGTCCTGCTTGTCGGCAACGGACAAACCGAAGCGCCGCGCCAATTCGCGCGTCTCCGCCTTGGTGCGGTCGCCGAGCGGAAAGCGTAAGTGATCGAGTTGCGCCCGCGTCGTGCCGAACAGAAAGTAACTCTGGTCGCGCTCGGTCTCGCGCGCGCGATAAAGCGCGCGGCCGCCGCCGGGCAGCGCACGGGAGGCAACGTAATGGCCGGTCGCCAGCACCTTGGCGCCGAGGTCGCGCGCGGTCTCGAGCAGGTCGCGGAATTTGATCGACTGATTGCACTCCACGCACGGCACCGGCGTCTCGCCGGCCACATAGCTCTCGGCGAAGCGGTCGATCACCGCTTCCTTGAAGCGGCTTTCATAGTCGAGCACGTAATGCGGGATGCCGATGCGGGCGGCCACCGCGCGCGCGTCATGAATGTCGCGGCCGGCGCAGCAGGCGCCCTTGCGGTGGGTCGCCGCGCCATGATCGTAGAGCTGGAGCGTGATGCCGACCACGTCGAAGCCCGCTTCCGCCAATAGCGCCGCGGTGACCGAGGAATCGACGCCGCCCGACATGGCGACGACAACGCGCGTGTCGGCCGGCCGGCCCTCGATATCGAGACTGTTGTGCATGGCGATCGGGCCGCGCTCCTTTTCCAGTCATTACTATAAGCGCCGCACTGCGGCTCCGCCATGGCACGGGCGTTTGCGCGAGTGGCGGCTGTGAGCGGCAAGGAAGCGGCAAATTTTGCCGGGCGGGCGCAAGGGCTGCCGTGCTCGCCTCCCGCCCCGCTCAATTAAGACATTGAGATTACTCATGCTTTTGTGAGTGACCTGCTGGCCCGCAGGTTGCAAGCAGGTCCCTGCGCCAGAGATCGCAGAGGTCCGCAGTGTCGAGTACAGCGTCGAACGTCAGTGTCACGCCCGCAGTCGCGCCTTCGCCATGGCCGCAAGCGCCGGCGGCGACCCAAGACAATGCCCTGGACGATGGTGGCGGCCCCTTTGCGGCCCTGGTCGACGCCGCCGCAGCCGCTCCCGACACCACCAATCCGCAGCCAGTGCCGCAACCGGTCGCCCCACGCGCGTTCGCGGCGCCCGATCAATCCGCGGCGAAATTCTCCAGCCGTCGCGACAATGGCGCGACCGGCACGGCCCAGAACACGACGCCGCAGCCGCAGGCGCCCGCCGGCGCGACGAAAACTACGAATCCCGTCGCAAGCTCAAACGCAACAGCAAATCCAAGCGCGACCCAGAACGCGACCGCCAATCAGGCGGGCACGACCGCACCGGCCGATACCACCGGCACGGCCCTCGACGCTTTCGCCGGCAAAGCGGCGACAATCGTCACTGACGCAACGGCCAATGCCGCAACAGCGGATGCAACGACAAAACCCGCTTCCGACAACGGCAATCAGGATGACGGCGGCAGCGCGACCGACGCCGATGCGGCCGCGGCGACCAACGTCCAGCCCGTGGCCACGGCCATCGTCGCCAATACGATCATCAATACGCCGTCAGCAGCAGCTGCGACAGCACCGGGCGCGGTAATCGGCGGTTCGGCCGCAGCCGGCGCAACGTCGGCGCTGGCGTTTGTCAATGCCAAGAATGCCGGGTCGAGCCAGGACGCCGGCAATCCTTCCGCGGCGCCGGACGCCAACAGTTTCACTGCCGGCCACGACACCGACACGACGGCGTCGGCACAAGACGCGAAGATCGCCATCGCGGCGCAAGACGCCAAGGTCGCCGTACCGGTGCAAACCGCCAAGGCCGCCACGCCGGCACAAGGCGCCAAGGCGACGGCCGCCGGCAAACAGACGTCGTCGACCGGCAGCAACGCGCCCGCCGCCGGTGCCGACAACACCGCTGCGGCATCGCCGGCCGATGCGACGAACGCCCAAACGTGGAACGGTGGCGCCGCGCCGCAAGTCCAGGCGCGCGCCGACAGCGACACCATCATAACGTCGCAGAACGGCGGCAGCGCCACCACCCACATCGACGCGCTCGCCGCAACGCCGACGTCCGAGCAGAGCGGATGGAACGCCGCAAAGGCGGCCACCGAGGGCTTGCCGAGTTTCGGCATCGTCGCCAACCAGACCGCGCCGGCCATTGCCGCGGCAACGCCCGGTACCGCGGCGGCGGCGACCGTCCCCATTGCCGGCCTTGCCGTCGCGATCGCCTCGCGCGCGCAGGCCGGCTCCAGCCAGTTCGACATCCGGCTCGATCCGCCGGAGCTCGGCCGCATCGATGTCCGCCTCGACGTCGACCGCGGCGGCCAGGTGACATCCCATGTCACGGTGGATCGCGCCGATACACTGCAGCTCTTGCAGAGCCAGCAGCCCCAGCTCGAACGCGCGCTCGAGCAGGCCGGGCTGAAAACCGCCGATAACGGCCTGCAATTCACGCTTCGCGATCAATCCTTCGCCGGTCAGAACGGCAGCGGCGGCAGCGCCCAGCCGAGCGTGGCGCAGCTCGTCATTCCCGACGCCGAGGCGCCGGTCATCCAGGCAACACAGATCTATTCCCGCGCCGGCCTCGGCAGCGGCGTCGATATCCGCGTTTAAACAGCAACGGTTTGAGGACGGAACATGACCACGACAACCCCGGCGTCCAGCGCAACAACCAATCCGGCTACGACCGCTGCGGCGGCCACCACTGCCAGCTCCCAACAGCTGGCCGGCAACTTCGATACCTTCCTGACGCTCCTGACCACGCAGCTGCAGAATCAGGACCCGCTATCTCCGATGGATACCAGTCAGTTCACCGAGCAGCTTGTCTCATTTGCCGGGGTCGAGCAGCAGATCAACATGAACACAAACCTGACAACGCTGATCTCGATGCAGCAGTCTTCGGAGTCATTGCAGGCGCTGCAACTGGTCGGCGCCAATGTCACCATCAACAGCAACACCGCGGCGCTCTCCAAGGCGACCGGCAGCCCGGCGACGTGGGGTTTCTCCTCGCCGTCGCCGGCCACCGGCGCCATCACCATCACCAGCTCGACCGGACAGGTCGCCTACACCGGAAGCATGCCGCTGTCCGCCGGCAGCCAGACCTATACCTGGAACGGCCAGGGCAATAACGGCGTCACTTGGCCGGACGGCAACTACACCCTGTCGATCACCGCCACCGGCGCCACCGGCCAGGCGGTCACCGTCTCCACGCAAGTGCAAGGCACTATCAGCTCGGTCAATGTCAGCCAGAACCCGCCGCTGGTCACGGTCGGCGGCCAGAGCTACCCGATCAGCGCGATCCAATCGATCAACAGCGGCAGCATTGGCAACAGCATCAGCAACAGCGCCAACAGCCTCAGCAACAGCATCAGCAACAGCATCAGCAATAGCATCAACACCGCCAACAACAGTAGCCTGGCGCAGTTATTGCACTGACGATCCGTGGAGCGCTCCGCCGAGATGCGGACCCGTGGGCGCCGTCTTAACAACATCTTTAAGCGCCGGCGCGGCGATCGCCGCCAATTTGCGGCCAATTGCGCGGGCCGCTTAGGTAAATTTTAAGTCGCCATGGGTAGTGTCAGCGCCTGTGGTGTTGTCGAGTACGTGAGAGTTGCTATGACCGAACCTCATCGCCCGAGGGTCAAGTATGTCATCGGGCCGGATGGTTCCCCCCTGACCATCGCGGATTTGCCCGCGCCCGGAACCAAGCGTTGGGTCATTCGCCGCAAGGCGGAGGTGGTTGCTGCCGTGCGCGGCGGACTGCTTTCGCTCGAAGAGGCGTGCAGCCGCTATACGCTCACGGTCGAGGAATTCCTGTCCTGGCAATATTCGATCGATCAGCACGGCCTCGCCGGCCTGCGCACCACGCGCATTCAGCAGTACCGTCAGTAACGCACGCTTAATCGATCTTACCAAATCCCGAACAGCCGGCCGCCTTGGCCGGCTTTCGCATTCTTGACCGCATGCTCGGTCGCGACGCGCTTCGCTCGCGCGCCAAGGTCACAGTGTTTGGGTTATTGCGCCCAAGCCGTTCTTTATTAACCGGGTGCTAACCATCCACCGGGCAAATCTTGCCCAGTGCGGCGCATGGCGTCGCTGGGGCCAAGGGGTGAAGCTCGGTGCAAGGTCTGGTCGAGTTCGTCAAAACGCTGGGCGCCTCGCGCATTGCGGCCATGGGCGCCGTCACCATCGCGCTGATCGGCTTCTTCGTCTTCCTCATCATGCGGGTGACGGCGCCGCAGATGACGCCGCTGTTCACCGACCTCACCTACGAGGACTCCGCCGCGATCGTCAAAGAGCTCGACCGGCAAGCCGTCCCCTACCAGCTGCGCGAAGAGGGCAATATCGTGCTGGTGCCGAAGGACCGCGTCGCCCGGCTGCGCATGTCATTTGCCGAAGGCGGCCTGCCCAAGGGCGGCGGCGTCGGCTACGAGATTTTCGACAAGTCGGAGGTGCTCGGCACCACGAGCTTCGTGCAGAACATCAATAACGTGCGGGCGCTCGAAGGCGAACTCGCCCGCACCATCCGCTCGCTCGATCGCGTCCAGGACGCCCGGGTGCATCTGGTGATGCCCGATCGCCCGCTGTTCTCGCGCGACAAGGTCGAAGCCACCGCGTCCATCGTGCTCAAGGTCCGCGGCGCGCTGGAGCAGTCTCAGGTCCGCGCCATCCGCCACCTCGTCGCCGGCGCCGTCAACGGGCTGCGACCGGAGCGGGTGTCGATCGTCGACGAGCGCGGCCAGCTCTTGGCCGACGGCGCCGGCAACGATGCCAACGGCAGCGACGTCTCTACCGACGAGCGGCAGACCGCGTTCGAGAAGCGCCTGCGCGGCCAGGTCGAGGCGATCGTCTCGTCGGTCGTCGGCCCGAACCACGCCCGCGTCCAGGTCGCCGCCGATTTCGATTTCAACCGGATCACCCAGACCTCGGACAAATTCGATCCCGAGGGCCGCGTCGTCCGCTCGAGCCAGACCCGAGAGGAAACCTCGGCGACCAACGACGGCAAGGAGAACCAGGTCACGGTCGGCAACGAGATTCCCGGCGGCCAGCGCCAGCCCGCGCCCGGCGCCACCGACAGTGCGGCGTCCCGCGACGAAAGCCGCAAATCGGAGGAAATCGTCAATTACGAGATTTCGAAGACCACCAAGACCGAGGTGATCGAAGGCGGCCGGCTCAATCGCGTCTCGGTCGCGGTCCTGGTCGACGGCACCTACGGCAAGAACGACAAGGGCGAAAGCACCTACCAGCCGCGCAGCAAGGAAGAGCTCGACCAGATCGCCACCCTGGTGCGCTCGGCGATCGGCTTCAACCAGAAGCGCGGCGACCAGGTCGAGATCGTCAATCTGCGCTTCGCCGAGACCCAAGCCACGCCGATCACCGAGCCGAGCGGCTGGCTCTCGGCGTTCCAATTCACCAAGGACGACATCATGCGCGCCATCGAAATGGTGGTGATGGGTCTCCTTGGCTTCGTCGTGATCTTCATGGTGGTGCGGCCGCTGGTACGCCGCATCATCACGCCCGACGAGCGCGCCGTGCCGGCGCTGCCGCCGGGCGGTGGCAGTCTGCCGGCCGATCCGGGGCTCGCCGCGATCCCGGCCATCGCCAGCGGCGACCCGCTGAAGCCGGAGATCAATCAAACATCGAAGATGATCGACCTGGCCCAGGTCCAGGGCCAGGTCCACGCCCAGTCGGTGCAGAAGGTGGGCGAGATCGCCGACAAGAATCCAAGCGAAACAGTTTCAATCATCCGCCAATGGCTGCATGAGAGCGCCGCCGCCTGATCGACCGCACCATGGCCGCAACCCTCAATGACAAACCCGGCGACGCCGCGCAGCGCGAAATCGCCAGCGCCTTGGCGAGCTTGTCGAGCCGCCCTGCGGCGGCGACGCAGTCCGGCAAGCGCCAGCTCAAGGGACCCGAGCGCGCCGCGGTGCTGATGCTCGCGCTCGGCGAGCAGCACGGCGCCAAGATCTGGGGCATGCTCGACGACGACGAGCTGCGGCAGATTTCGGTGGTGATGTCGACCATCGGCACCATCGAGGCCGAGCTGGTCGAGAACCTGCTGCTCGAATTCGTCTCGCGCATGTCGGCGTCGGGCGCCATCATGGGCAATTACGACGCCACCGAGCGCCTGTTGCAGCAATACCTGCCGCCAGAGCGGGTCGGCAACATCATGGAGGAAATCCGCGGGCCCGCCGGCCGCAACATGTGGGAAAAGCTCTCCAACGTCCAGGAGGAGATGCTCGCCAATTATCTCAAGAACGAATACCCGCAGACCGTCGCCGTGGTGCTGTCGAAGATCGGCCCGGACCACGCCGCGCGCGTGCTCGCCATCCTGCCCGAGGAGCTGGCGCTCGACGTCGTCAACCGCATGCTGCGCATGGAGGCGGTGCAGAAGGAAGTTCTGGAGCGGGTCGAGCAGACTTTGCGCACGGAATTCATGTCCAATCTGTCGCAGACGCGCCGACGCGACGCCCACGAGGTGATGGCGGAAATCTTCAACAATTTCGACCGCCAGACGGAAACCCGTTTCATCACCGCGCTCGAAGAGGAAAACCGCGAGAGCGCCGAACGCATCAAGACCCTGATGTTCACGTTCGACGATCTGACCAAACTCGACACCGCCTCGGCGCAGACCCTGATGCGCCATGTCGAAAAGGACAAGCTGTCGGTCGCGCTCAAGGGCGCCACCGAGCCGGTACGACAGTTCTTCCTGTCCAACATGTCGACGCGCGCCGCCAAGATGTTGATGGACGACATGCAGGCCATGGGCCCGGTGCGGCTGCGCGAGGTCGACGAGGCGCAGGCGCTGCTGGTCAATCTCGCCAAGGATCTCGCCGCCAAGGGCGAGATCATCATCTCCAAGAGCCGCGGCGAAGAAGAGCTGGTGTATTAGGACATGGGCGCACCGGCAAAATTCCTGTTCGACGTCGACTTCGCCTCGGGCGCCGACCGCAAGCCCGGCGGCGCGACGATCACGCTCGCCGAGCACGCGATAAAACTTGCCGAGGCGGAAGCCGCCGCGCGCCGCCAGGGCTATGCCGACGCCCAGGCCGAAGCCACAATCGAGGCCGACCGCCGCATGGCCGAAGCGCTCGAACGCATCGCCGTCAATCTCGGCAAGGCCAACGATGCGCTTCAGGCGATCGAGACCAGGCTCGAATGCGAAGCTGTCGAGGTCGCGGTGGCAGTGGCGCGGAAACTGGCGCCGACGCTGATCGCGCGCGAGCCGTTCGCCGAAATCGCGGCGCTGGCGAGCGATTGCTTCCGCGAGCTGGTGTCCTCGCCGCACATCGCGGTGCGCGTCAACGACGCGCTCTATGCCCCGGCGCGCGAAAAACTCGACGACATCGTGCGCGCGAAAAGCTTTCAAGGCCGCCTCGTCGTGCTCGCGGAGCCCGATATTGCCGTCGGCGATTGCCGCATCGAATGGGCCGACGGCGGCATCAGCCGCGACGTCGCCGCAGCCGACGCGGCGATCAGCGCCGCGGTCGCAAGTTATGTCAGCGCCCGGCGCAGCTTCGCCGACGCACACGAAATACTGAGGAGATCCGAGCATGAGTGAGGATGGCAAGGTCCAGTTGCCCAATCTCGAGGATGGCGGCGGACAAGCCGATATCCCGATGGTGCCTGAGCCGGAGGGGCCGACGACGCGCATCGCCGCCGACCTCGAAGCGGTGTTCGACGTGCCGGTCCAGGTCTCGGCCGTGCTCGGCCGCGCCCGCATGGAGATCGGCGACCTGCTCAAGCTCGGCCCCGGCACGGTGCTCGAGCTCGACCGCAAGGTCGGCGAGGCGATCGACATCTATGTCAACAACCGCCTGGTGGCCCGCGGCGAAGTCGTGCTGGTCGAAGAAAAGCTCGGCGTGACGATGACGGAAATCATCAAGGCCGAGAGAAGTTAAAGGAACAAGACCATGCGCCTCCTCATCGTTGGCACGCTCAACGGCCAGCTCACCACCGCGACCAAGATCGCGATGGACAAGGGCGCGACCGTCACCCATGCCGCGGATAATGCGCAGGCCGTCGCCGTGCTGCGCTCGGGCCGCGGCGCCGACCTATTGATGGTCGATGTCGCAAACGACATCCGCGACCTGGTGGCGCGGCTCGAAGCCGAGCACATTCACGCCCCGATCGTCGCCTGCGGCATCGCCACCGACGCCCGCGCCGCGGTTGCCGCCATTCACGCCGGCGCCAAGGAATACATCCCGCTGCCGCCCGACGCGGAATTGATCGCCGCCGTGCTCGCCGCCGTCGCCGACGATACGCGCGAACTGATCTACCGCGACGACAGCATGGCGCGAGTCGTCAAGCTGGCGCAGCAGATCGCCGGCAGCGACGCCTCAGTGCTGATCACCGGCGAATCCGGCACCGGCAAGGAAGTGCTGGCACGCTACGTCCACGGCCGCTCGAACCGCGCCAAGAAGCCGTTCATCTGCGTCAATTGCGCCGCCATCCCGGAAACACTTCTGGAATCCGAATTGTTCGGCCACGAGAAGGGCGCCTTTACCGGCGCAGTCGCGCGCCGCGTCGGCAAGTTCGAGGAAGCCAACGGCGGCACGCTGTTGCTCGACGAGATTTCCGAGATGGAAGTGCGGCTGCAGGCAAAGCTTCTGCGCGCCATCCAGGAGCGGATGATCGACCGGGTCGGCGGCACGCGGCCGGTGCCGATCGATATCCGCATCATCGCCACCTCGAACCGCAACCTGGCCGAGGCGGTGCGCGAGAACACCTTCCGCGAGGATTTGCTGTTCCGGCTCAACGTCGTGAACCTGAAGCTGCCGCCGTTGCGCGAGCGGCCGGCCGACGTGATCGAGTTGGCCGAATATTTCATCAAGAAATACTCCGTCGCCAACGGCGTGCCGGCGCGGCCGCTGGCGCAGGAGGCGCGCCGCACGCTGACCATCAACTACTGGCCGGGCAATGTGCGGGAACTTGAAAACACCATGCATCGCGCCGTGCTGATGGCAAGCGGCGACGCAATCGGCCCCGAGGCGATCCTCGCGCCCGACGGCGTGCGGCTCGATCAGCAGCGCAGCGCGCCGAGCGTGGCCCATGCCGCGCTCGCCGCCGAGCAGGTTTCCCGCGCCTTGGTCGGCCGCACCGTGGCCGAGGTCGAGCGCGACCTGATCCTGGAGACGCTCAAGCATTGCCTGGGCAACCGGACACACGCCGCCAACGTGCTCGGCATCTCGATCCGCACCTTGCGCAACAAGCTCAACGAATACTCCGCCGACGGCGTGCCGGTGCCGCCGCCGGGCGGCGGCGAGCCGCGCGTGGCGGCGTGATCGTCATTCCGGGGCGCGCGCAGCGCGAGCCCGGAATCCATAGCCACCGCCATTCGAGTTACGGCTCGGCCCTGCGAGAACTTCCCCTTTTGTGATTATGGATTCCGGGCCCGCGGGCTTCGCCCGCGTCCCGGAATGACGACTACGTAGCGTCGCCGCCTTCGACCATGATGGTCTCGACCTCGCCGGCGCCGTTCTTGCGCCGGAACGCGGCGGCTTCGTCGTATTCCTTCGACGTGAAGCAGGCGACGCCTTGTGCGAAGGTCGGGAATTCGATCACCACGAAGCGCTGAAATTTTTGCGGCCCTTCCATGATCTGGAACTTGCCGCCGCGAGCCAAAACCTTGCCGCCGTATTTGGCGATGATCGCCGGCACCAGATCGGTGTATTTCTTGTACGCGACCGGATCGTTGATCTTCGAGCGCGCGACCCAATAGGCTGGCATGGTGTTTCTCCGCGAAAATATGACGCGCGGAGAATTTCACGGCGATGCACCGCGCGCAACGCGGATGAAATGAGGGATTACGTATCGGCCAAGGCGCCGCGCGTGAGCGTCGTCACCGCCACGCGCTGTTTTGCCGGCCGCTTCGGCGGTCCGACCAGGCGGCGGCTCAGCGCGGCGACGAACTCGGCCTTCGGCATCGGCTTGGCGAACAGATAGCCCTGCCCGATATCGCAGCCGATTTCCTTGAGCTTGTCGCTTTCGGCGCTCTTCTCGATGCCCTCGGCCACGGTCATCAGCTCGAAGAGCTTGGCGAGCTTGACGATGGTGTCGCACAGACCGCCATTGACCTTGTCGTCGTGGCAATTGCTGACATAGCTGCGGTCGATCTTGAGCTCGCTGAACGGCAATTGCCGCAACCGCGCCAGCGACGAATAGCCGGCGCCGAAATCGTCCAGCGCCAGGGTGCAATTGAGGCTGCGCAGCTCTTCGGCGACATGGTTGGCGAGCTTGAGGTCGTGCAGGATCTCGGTCTCGGTGACTTCAAGGATGAGGCCCGGCCAATTCGGCGTCAACGGCCGATGCTCGCGCAGCATCCGCGCGATGGGCAATTTGACCAGTGCCGATACTGGCACGTTGACCGAGAGCTTGACCGAGGCGCCGTGCACCGCGCAGTCCTCGAAGTCGCGCAGCGCCGTGACGATGACGCGCTCGGTCAGCGCCAGCATCTCCTCCTCCTTGGCGTCGGGCAGGAAGGCGCCCGGAGCGGCGATGCTGCCGTCCGGCAGCCGCGCCCGCACCAAACCCTCGGCGCCGACCAGACGCTTGGTGCGCAGCTCGATCTTCGGCTGATACCAGAGCTCGTCCCAGTCCCGCCGCAACACCTCGCGCAGCGTCAGCTTGCCGCCGCCCGCTTGCGGCGCGGCAGCCTCCGGTTCGAACAGATTGCGCAGGGTCCGCAGCATCGCAACTCACAAAATCGCCGGCGATGATGCGCCGGCGTTTTCATCGTCACGGGCAAGTTGTGACCGACCACGTCACACGATCGCGTTAACGCCGTGTTTCCAGTCCGCAATATGCTTTTCGGGGAGTAAATTGCGGAGCGCGAATTTTACAACTGTAATTCGGATTTACAGAGCATGATCCCGAAAAGTGGATACCGGTTTTCGGAAAAGATCATGCTCCACCAAAAATACTAACGCGCCTGGCGCTTATGGCAGTCCGCGCGCGGCGTTGCCTCGAAAAACAATTCGGTCCGGTCTCTCTTTCACTCCGCCGCGCGGCGCGCCGCGATGATCTGATCGGCGGTGCGGCCGGTGAGCTCGGCCATGTGATCGAACTTGAAAGTGAAGGTGCCGGAACCGGCGCTGGCCGAGCGGACTTCGACGATAAGATCGCCGATTTCCGCTTCCGGCATTTTCGCCCGCACCACGTCCCAGCCGTCCCAACCTTCGCGGGTATCGAAGCCGAGGATCTGGCCGCGCCGCCCGGCCATCAGCGCATTGATCTTCGCGGTGGCTTCCGACGGACAGACGATCTCGACCAGATGGATCGGCTCGAGCAGCACCGGCTGGCACTGCGGCAGCGCCTCGACGATGCCGACGCGGCCGGCGGCGCGGAATGCCATGTCGGAGGAATCCACCGTGTGATAGGAGCCGTCGACCAACGCCACCGTAAGATCGACCACGGGAAAGCCGAGCGGCCCGTGTTGCAGCGCGTCGACGATGCCTTCCTCGACCGACGGAATGTAGTTGCGCGGCACGACGCCGCCGGTGATTTTTTCCTCGAAGCTAAAGCCCGCGCCGCGCGGCATCGGCTTGATGTCGAGCACGACGTCGCCGTACTGGCCGTGGCCGCCCGACTGCTTCTTGTGGCGGCCGCGCTGGACGACGCCTTTGCGGATGGTCTCGCGGTAGCCGACGCTGGGCTGGCGCCGCTCGATCGGGACGCCGAAGCGGTCGTTGAGGCGCTCGGTGGCGACACGCAGATGCATCTCGCCCTGGCCCCACAGCACCACCTCGTGGGTCTCCGGATTGTGCACGATGGTGATCGAGGGATCTTCCTCGGCGAGCTTGTGCAGCGCCTGGCCGAGCTTGACGTCGTCCTTGCGCTCCTTCGCCGAGATGGCGATGGCGAGCACCGGCGGATAAGGCTCGATGTTGGCAAGCGCCGGATGAGCCTGCTTGCCCGCCGTCAACGTATCGCCGGTCTTGGCCTTGTCGAGCTTGGCGAAGCCGACGGTCTCGCCGACCGCGGCAGCGCCGCGCTTCTCGGTGGTCTGGCCGACGAGCTTGAACACGCCGGCGACGCGGCCGGCCTCGTCGTCGCCCGCGAGCAATGTCGTGCCGTCGCCGGCCTGGCCGGCGATCACCCGGGCGATCGACATTTTGCCGCCGTGAGTGGTGTTCTGGGTTTTCAGCACATAGGCGACGGCGTCGCTGCCGGATTTCACGCCGAGCCGTTTTGCCGTTTCCACGATGCCAGGCGATTCGTGGCGCAGCGCTTTGAGCAGCCGCAAGACGCCGTTGGCGCGCGTCGCCGTTCCCATCAGCACCGGGCAGACCAGGCCTTCGCGCAGTTCGCGGGTGAGGTCGTCGAACACCTTGTCGCGCGGCGGCTGGATGTCTTCGAGCAATTGCTCCATCAGCTCGTCGTCGTGATCGGCGAGCGTTTCCAGCATGGAGAAGCGCGCGGTCTTTTCCAGATCGGCGGCGTCGCCTTCGAGCGGAACCACTTCCGAGGGGGCGTGCTCCTTGTAGACGAAGGCGCGTTCGAGGGCGAGATCGACGAAGCCCGAGATGAGGTCGCCGGAGAAGGTCGGGATCTGCCGCATGATCAACTTGGTGCGCGACGCCGGCTGCAACAGCTTGAGCACGTCGTGGACGCCGGCATCGGCCTTGTCGATCTTATTGACGAACAGAATGCGCGGGATTTTCCTGTCTTCCAGCTCGCGCAGGATGAGCTGGAGCTGCGGCACCTTCTTCTCGTCCATCTCGCAGACCACGACGGCGGCGTCGATCGCCGGCAGAACGGCGCGCATGTCGTGGACGAATTCGACCGAGCCGGGGCAGTCGAGGACGGTGTAGGAGTCGCCCATGAAGCTCGTGGTGGCGACCGAAAGCTCGACGCTCATGCGGTGATGGCGGGCTTCCTTGCTGGCATCGCCGACCGTATTGCCGGCTTCGACGGTGCCTTGGCGCGGGATGGCGCCGGTGCGAGCGAGGATCGCCTCCAAGAGCGTGGTCTTGCCGCTCTGAAACGGGCCGACCAGCGCGACGCAGCGTGGACCGGTCGCTCGTGTGCCATTGCCGCCGTTCGTCGCCATGGTCACCTCCCACGGCTGCCGCTTGTTCCAGCGCGGCCGCCGGAAACCCATCGTTTCAGGCGTCGGCGGGGCTGGTCAAGGGGCGTGACATTACGCGCGGGTTCGTGCCTTACCGCGCGGCAATTTTATTGGGCGAGATGCAGCTCCAGCGAGCTCACGCCGGCCGCGATATTGAGCCCGGTCTGGCCCTGCACCGAAAGTGGCTGCAGCGCCACCGAACGGTTCGAGCCGCCGACCAGTGCGTTGGCGCCCAGACCCGCGGCAATGGAGGCTTCCGCCGACGCGCCCACATAGGTTCCGGACAGCATGCCGGCATACAGATTGGTGCTGGTGAATACGCCCCAGATGATCGCGCCGCCGCCGGTCACGCCGATGTCGAGACCCACGCGGGTCAGCGTTCCGACATAGGCCTCGGGCGGTCCGCCCTTGGGCTTGAAATTGCAAGCCACATTGCGTGTCGATGTGACGACCATGCCGATGCTGGACGACAGCGAACATTCGAGCGTGCCACCCTGCATCCGGTCTTGCTGCGCGCCGGCGGGCATCGCCAGCACCGTCGCCAACGCTGCAGTGCCCAGGACTGCTCCAATGGCAGTGCGAAACATATGGAATCTCCCCTCAGCCAGCCCGCCTGGCGGGCCATTCGGTACGATTGTAAGCGAGAAAAATGCCGCCGTCTGCCGTCCATTTGGCTGATCGCCAATGGACGGAAAACCGACGGCCCAGCTAACAAAGCCTACTGCAAATTCCCGCAAAAACGCTGGATGCGCGTGCAGGCTTCCTCCAGCGCGGTGGTCGCCGTGGCGTAGGAGATGCGGAACGCAGGTCCCACGCCGAACGGCGTGCCCTGGACCACCGCGACGCCTTCGGCCTCCAACAATTCGGTGACGAAATCTTCGTCGGTTTTCAGCTTTTTGCCGGTCGGCGCGGTCTTGCCCATGGTGCCGGCACAGGACGGATAGACGTAGAACGCGCCTTCCGGCTTCGGGCATTGCAGGCCGCGGGCCTGGTTCAACATGGAGACGCACAGGTCGCGCCGCTCCTTGAAGATCTTGTTGTGCTTGGCGATGAAATCCTGCGGCCCGTTGAGCGCCTCGACCGCGGCCCACTGGGCAACGGCCGTCGGATTCGACGTCGACTGCGACTGGATCATCGCCATGGTCTTGATCAGCATCTCGGGGCCGCCGGCATAGCCGATGCGCCAGCCGGTCATGCAATAGGCTTTCGAGCAGCCGTTCACCGTCAGCGTGCGCTCGTAGAGCCGCGGCTCGAGCTGCGCCGGCGAGTAGAACTGAAAGTCGTCGTAGACCAGGTGCTCGTACATGTCGTCGGCCATGACGTGAACGTGCGGATAACGCACCAGCACGTCGGTCACGCCCTTGAGCTCGGCACGCGTATAGGCGGCGCCGGTCGGGTTCGACGGCGAGTTGAAGATGATCCACTTGGTTTTCGGCGTGATCGCCCGCTCCAAGTCTTCGGCTTTCATCTTGTAGCCGGACGCCATGGTGGTGACGACCTCGACCGGGGTGCCGCCGGCAAGCAGCACCATGTCGGGATAGCTTACCCAATAGGGCGCCGGGATGATCACCTCGTCGCCCGGGTTCAGCGTCGCCACCAAAGCGTTGTACAGCACCTGCTTGCCGCCGGTGCCGATGATGATCTGCGATGGCTTGTAGTCGAGCTGATTCTCGCGCTTGAACTTGCTTGACACCGCCGCCTTCAGTTCCGCGATGCCGTCGACGGCGGTGTATTTCGACGACTTGCCGTCGCGGATCGCCTTGATCGCCGCCTCTTTGATGTTGTCGGGCGTGTCGAAATCGGGCTCGCCGGCGCCCAGGCCGATGACATCGCGGCCGGCCAGTTTCAGCGCACGCGCTTTATCCGTGACAGCGATGGTCGCTGACGGCTTGATGCGCATGATCTGGTCGGCGATGAAGGCCATTGTCCGATTCCTCCTGCTTTCGAGGCGGCTGCTTCGTAAAGCGCCCATTAAGCACAGGCAAGCGCCAAATCCCGGGAACGTCCTCAATTCTGCGGCATCCGGGCCAAGACCGCCGCCCGCGCAACTCTCCCTTAAGGCTCGGCAGGCCTAATACCCGGCAGGACAAGCGGAAAAGCGGCGATGGACCGGGTGCGGCAAGCGTTACGGAGCGGCGAATGGCTCACGCGCGAACGCATCCGGATGGTCGCGGTCGCGGTGCTGATCGCGTCCGTCGCCGGCTTTCTCTATCTGGTGGTGACCGCCAAAGGCGGCGTCGACCTGCAAGGCCGGCCGATCGGAACCGATTTTTCCAACGTCTATGCGGCGGGCACTTATGTGCTTGAGGGCAACCCGCAAGCGCCGTTCGATTCAGTGCAGCAATACGCCCGCGAGCGCTCGATCTTCGGTGAGGCGACGCAATTCTACGGCTGGCACTATCCGCCGTACTTCCTTTTCGTCGCGGCCGCTTTGGCGTGGATGCCCTATGGCCTCGCGCTGTTCGTCTGGCAGGCGATCACGCTCGGCCTTTATCTGCTGGCGATCCGCGGCATCCTGAAAGCTTTCGCCCCTCAAGGGGGCGCGATCGCCGACCCGCTCTGGCTCCTTCTCGCCCTCGCCTTCCCCGCGGTGCTGATCAATGTCGGGCACGGCCACAATGGCTTTCTCACCGCCGCGCTGCTGGGCGGCGGATTGGTGAGCCTCGAACGCCGGCCGCTGGTCGCCGGCGTCCTGTTCGGGCTTTTGGCCTATAAGCCGCAATTCGGGCTGATGATCCCCATTGCGCTTGCCGCGGGCGGATATTGGCGCAGCTTCATCGCTGCCGCGGTCACCGCCGTGTTGCTGACGCTGGTGACCACCTTGGTGTTCGGGGTGCAGGTCTGGCACGCTTTTTTTGTCGGCGCCGAGTTCACCCGCACCGTGGTGCTCGAACAGGGCGATACCGGCTGGCACAAGATTCAAAGCGTGTTTTCCTGGGCGCGCATGTGGGGCGCGCCGGTGCCGCTCGCCTATGGGATCCAGGGTGCGGCGACGCTCGTCATCGCCATGGCATCGGCGTGGCTATGGCACGGCAAGGCGCCCTATCCGCTCAAGGCCGCGGGGCTTTGCCTCGCCGCGATCCTCGCTACACCTTATACCCTCGATTACGACATGATGGTGCTGGCGCCCGCCATCGCCTTCCTTGCCGCCGACGGCGTGGCCCGCGGTTTCGGTCCGTGGGAAAAAACGGCGCTGGCCGCGCTGTGGCTGGTGCCTCTGGTTGCCCGCACCGTCCCGCAAATGACCCTGATCCCGCTCGGCGTGCCGGTGATGCTGGCGATGTTTGTTCTGATATTGCGGCGCGCGGGGTTGGCTCTTGCCCTGCCGGTAGCCTTTCTCGGCTGCCGCCCTCAAGCAATTTCGTCGCGAATAAATTGGAATAATCGCGTAAATCGGGTTTACCTGATCTTCAGGCGTAGGCGCCCATAATTCCGGGTTGAAAAACGACCGTTGGCGAATTTACACATAGGGCGCTCCACGTTGAGCTCCGATGTCCAAGAAAGGACATCATGGAAGCCGGCCAATCACTGATTTCGGAGCTTGAGGACGCGATCCAAAGCGGCTCCAAGGACAAACGCGTCGATTCGCTGCGGCGGATCACCGACCTGTTCGTTGCCGACGCGAACCGGCTCAACGATCAGCAAATCGAGGTATTCGACGACGTCCTGTGCCACCTCATCAAGCGGATCGAGGGCAAAGCGCTCGAGGAGCTCAGCCGGCGCCTTGCGCCGATCCATCAAGCGCCCAGCGACGTCGTTCGGCAGCTGGCGCGAAACGACGATATTGCAGTGGCGGCGCCGATCCTGACGCAGTCCACGCGTCTCACCGACAGCGACCTCATCGAAATCGCCAGCACCAAGCCGCAGGGTCACCTGTTAGCCATTTCCGGCCGCGCGCAAATCGGCACGACGGTGACCGATGTCTTGCTGCATCGCGGCGACCGCGATGTGTTTCATAAACTCGCCGGAAATTCCGGTGCCAGCTTTTCAGAAAACGGCTTCGCCACCCTGGTGAAGCACTCGGAACGCGATGAACAACTGGCCGAGAAGGTCGGTCTTCGGCTCGACGTGCCGTTACGGCTGTTTCGGGAGCTGTTGTTGCGCGCCACCGAGGCGGTGCGTTCCCGCCTGATGGCATTGGCCGGGCCGGAAAGTCGCGAGCAAATCCAACGAGTCCTCGCAGCCATTGCGGAAGATGCTCAGCACGAGGCCGGGTTCCAGAATCAACACGACTACAGAGAGGCACAGGCGCACGCGCTGGCCATGCGCGCCGCGGGCGAGCTCAACGAAGCGGCGATTTTCGAGTTTGCCAAGGCCGGCCGCTACGCGGAGTTTGTCGCGGCCCTGTCGCTGCTCTGCGGCGCGCCGTTGCCGTTGGTCGAGAGCCTGATGCAGAACGAGAGCCGCGAGGCCATTCTGGTGCCCTGCAAAGCCGCCGGGCTGCAATGGCCGACCGTCCGCATGATCATGTCCTGCCGGTCGGTCGGTGGCGCGACCTCCGAGCATGACATCGAGTCGGCGCGGACCGATTATTTCAAGCTGTCGCAAACCAATGCCCAGCGGGTTCTTCGCTTTTGGCAGGTCCGGCAGACGACCGTGGAGAGCGCGTCCGCGCCGGTCGTCGCCTCGCCCAGTCTATCGCCCGGCCTGAAGGCGAAATCCCAAGCCGGCATTTGATCGACCCTCGTGAACAGCATGGGCCGCGCCCTTATGGCGCAGACCTTAATCTTGCCGCGCCCAATGGCTTTGTCTTGCCGCGCCCAATGGCTTTGTTTTGCCGCGCCAATGGCTTTCCCGCCCGGCTTCTCTACAATGTCGCCAGGCCCCCGGCGGAACTTCGCGCGGCCAAGACTTTATGCGGCGATGACTTTATGCGGCGATGATTTTATGTGGCCATGATCCCTACAGTCATGACATCCGGCCATGACATCGCCGCGTTGAAGTCGTAACCCCGCAATACGCGCGCGATACTGCCGCACGGGACTTTGGGAAGCGGCGATGTATACCCTCTATTCGATGCAGCGTTCGGGCAACAGCTACAAGGCGCGGCTCGCGTTGGCGCAGCTGCGCGTGCCCTACCGGCTGGTCGAGATCGACATCCTCAAGGGCGACAGCCACACGCCGGAATTTTTGGCCAAGAACCCGAACGGCCAGGTGCCGCTGCTCGAAGTCGCACCGGGCCGTTACCTCGCCGAGTCCAATGCCATCCTCTGGTATATCGCCGGCGGCTCGGCGCTGGCGCCCGAGGATCGCATCGACCGCGCCGAGGCGATGCAGTGGATGTTCTTCGAGCAGCACAGCCTCGAGCCGAATATCGGCGCCGCCTATTTCTGGCTCACTTTGATCAAGGGCGGCCGCGACCTGCAGCAGCACGCCTTCGAGGACTGGATGGAAGAAGGCCATCGCGCGCTCGGCGTGATGGAGAAGCATCTTGTCGCGCACGACTTCTTCGCAGCCGATCGTTACACCATCGCCGACATCGCGCTCTACGCCTACACCCACGTGGCGCATCTGTGCGACTACGACCTTCAGGCATTTCCGGCGATCCGCGCCTGGCTCGCTCGCGTCGCCGCCGCGCCGGATCATGTGCCCATGGAGCACAATCCAGCCGCCGCCATGCCGGCGCTGTGACTCGTTTCCCGGATGCGGCGCAGGTGAAACGGTGCGCCGCTGAGCCGGGACCGTCGCAGACTCCGAGTTCGTTACGATCCCGGGTCTGCAGCGCACCACTTCGTGCTGCGCTGCGCCCGGGAAACGTGTCTCAGAAAGCACAGCGGTAGATTATTGCCGTCGCGGTCCACGGCGTTAACACTCCATTAACCAAGAAGGCCGAATCGCCTTTATTTCTCAATAGCTTCGACAAAGTTCCAAGCCACTTTGCAGGCAACGCAACGAACTGATTCGCGAAGGATTACGACCATGACTGAGCTGACCGGGAAGGTCGGTTTTGCGTCCCCCGTTTCCGAAAAGAGATTAACGCGGCGCCGCATTCTCGGCGTCGAACTGATTGCCAGTGTGGCGATCGCCGTTTGCCTGATCATCGCCGCCACCGCGGTGTCGATCAGCATGGCGCGCGCGCAGGCTTTCGCCGATATCAGCCGGCACGATCACGAATCGTTTGCGGCCGCGTTGTTTTTCGGCGCATTGATGGTCGGCATGGGCGGCTTGACCGCCATGGCCGCCGGCGAACGCCAGATGCCGGACGACTAGCGCATCCGCGAGCCATCGCAAGCAAACAACAAAAAGTCAGTCGCCCGCTTTGATGCCGGCCGACTTGATTATCGGCCACCACTTGTCGAGCTCGGCCTTGTGGTAGGCCGCGAGCGCTTGCGGGTTCTGCTGATCGGCCGGGAATATGACCTGGCCGAGATTTTCGATTTTCTGCCGCACGGCGGGATTGGCCAGCGCCGCCATGACGGCGGCATCGAGGCGACCGATGACGTCCTTGGGCGTGTCCTTGGTGGTCCACAAGCCATGCCAGAATGAGATGCTCAATCCCGGCACGCCCGATTCGATCATGGTCGGCGTCGACGGCGATTTCGGCCAGCGCTCTTCGCCCATCACCGCATAGGCCTTGAATCGCCCCGCCTCCACATTGGCCAAGGTCTGCGATGCTTCAAGGCAGGACAGGTCGATCTGGCCGCCGATCAAATCCTGCATTGCCGGCGCGCCGCCACGATAGGGCACGTATTGAAACCGTACGCCGGTCTTCTGCGCAAAGAACAGGCCGCACAGATGCGCGGCGCTGCCTGAGCCTATGGTGCCGAACGTGGTCGGGTCCGGCCGCGCCTTCAACCAGGTGACCAGTTCGGGTGCCGTCTTCGGCGGCAAATCGTTCTTGCCGACGATCCACAGCGGCGAGGCGGCCAACAGCGCGACCGGCTGCAAGTCTTTTAATATGTCGTAGTCGAGCGCGTAGATCGCCGGCGAGCCGACATGGCTCGTCCAGTTGCCGATGCCGATCGTATAGCCGTCGGGGCTGGCGTGGACGACGCGCCCGGCTGCAATCGTGCCGCTGGCGCCGCTGACGGCTTCGACGACCACGCTCTGTCCGAGCGAAGGCTGCATCGCGTCGGCCAGGATGCGCGCCAGCGTGTCGGTCGGGCCGCCGGGCGGAAAGCCCACCAGCATGGTGATCGGGCGCGTCGGATAGGTCTGCGCCTGCGCTGCCGCGGTGAATGCCAACAGCGCGACCAGTGCGCCGACCAGACGTTTCATGGCGATACCTTTGGCGTTTTCCCCGTCATAACGATGACACGGACGCTGTCGGGCTTAAAGATGAGAAAATGCCGTCGTGACGAAGCGCCGCGTGGTCCTCCTCCCAATTCTCCCCGCATGCGGAAAGGGCGGACAGGGGTTGGCACGTCGATTGACGCTTCCCACATAAGCCCTGTAACCATCCGCAAATGTTTGCATTTTTCGAACGATTCCTGACGCCGACGGCGGCGCCCGAGAACCCGGAGCCGCCGGACGGGCTGATTGCGTTTCTGTGGCACTTTGCCCGCCAGGCGAAGTGGCTGTTCGTGGCGCTGTTTGTCATCGAATTGTTCGTCGCGCTGTCCGACAGTGCGGTGCCGTGGTTCATGGGCCGCGTCGTCACCATGGTGACCAAGACGCCGCCCGATCAGTTCCTCGCCGCAAGCTGGCCGTGGCTGCTCGGCATGGCGGTCGTCGTCTTGATCGTGCGCCCGGTGGTAACGCTGACGCGCTATCTCATCACCAACCAGGCCATCGCCGCGCCGTTCACCGGCCTCATCCGCTGGCAATCGCACTGGCACGTGGTGCGGCAGAGCTGGGCGTTCTTTCAGAACGATTTCGCCGGCCGTATCTCCAATCGCGTGATGCAGACCGGGCCGTCGGTGCGCTCGACCTTGACCGCAACCATCACCACCGTCTGGTACATTCTGGTCTACGGTTTTTCGGCCATCGCGCTGACCGCGTCGGCCGATCGCTGGCTCGCCGTGCCGATCCTGTTGTGGTTCGCCGGCTATGCGGCGCTGCTGGTTTATTTCGTGCCGCGCATGCGCGAGCGCTCGAAGGTATCGTCGATCGCGCGCTCGACCTTGATGGGCCGCATCGTCGACAGCTACACCAACATCCTCACCGTAAAGCTGTTCGCCCGCGCCCGCGAGGAAGACCAATATGTGCGCAACGCGGTCGATCAGCACGTCGACCTGTTCACCAAAGCGCAGCGCCTGCTCACCGCCTTTGCCGCGCTGCTCGACGTGCTCAATGCGCTGTTGATCGCGGGCTCCGGCGCCATCGCGCTTTTGCTGTGGCGCTACGGCGCCGTCGAAGTCGGCGCCATCGCCATGGTGCTGCCGCTGACCTTGCAGCTCACCAATATGTCGCGGCAGATCGCCATGCGGATTACCGAAATCTTCGAGGACCTCGGCGTGGTGCAGGAAGGCATGCTGACCATCGCCCAGCCGCTGCAACTGCCCGATCCCGCCGGCGCGCTGCCGCTCACCGTGAGCGAAGGCCGCATCGATTTCCAGAACGTCAATTTCGGCTACGGCCGTGAGACCGGCGTACTGCAGAATTTCAATCTCGCGATCAAACCCGGCGAGAAGATCGGCTTGGTCGGCAGCTCCGGCGCCGGCAAATCCACCGTGGTCAATCTCTTGCTGCGCTTCTTCGACCTCGAAGACGGCGCCATCCGCATCGACGGCGTTGACATATCGAGCCTGACCCAGGAATCGCTGCGCGCGCAGATCTCGGTGGTGACCCAGGATACGTCGCTCTTGCATCGCTCGATCCGCGCCAATATCCGCTACGGGAAGCCCGAGGCGAGCGAAGACGACGTGGTGCGCGCGGCAAAGCTCGCCCACGCCCACGACTTCATTCTCGACCTCGAAGACTGGAATGACAGGCGCGGCTACGATGCCCATGTGGGCGAGCGCGGCGTAAAATTGTCCGGCGGCCAGCGCCAGCGCATCGCCATTGCCCGGGTCATTCTCAAGGACGCGCCGATCCTGGTGTTCGACGAAGCGACATCGGCGCTCGACAGCGAAGTCGAAGCCGCGATTCAATCGAGCCTCGGCACCTTGATGCAAGGCAAGACCGTGATCGCCATCGCGCATCGACTCTCCACTATCGCCCAGATGGACCGTCTGGTCGTGCTCGAGCACGGCCGCATCGTCGAGCAAGGCTCGCACCGCGAATTGATCGCCCGCGACGGCCGCTACGCCGCCATGTGGCGCCGCCAGGCCGGCGGCTTCATCGACGACGCCGGCGAGATGCAGGCAGCGGAATAGGCACGACCACCCTGCCCGCGTTCAACCCTCACTGGATTGAAACCGTGTCAAATCCATTTTGATTCGCTCAACCACATCGTCCCAATGGCCGGCCTTTTCTTGTCGGTAAAGCTTCACGGTCGGGTACCAGGGACTGTCGGCGCGTTGCAAAAGCCAGCGCCAGCAGGTGTCGAAGCGATTGAGGAGCCATACCGGCTTGCCCAAAGCCCCGGCCAAGTGCGCCGTCGAGGTGTCCACGGAAATGACCAAATCCAGATTGTCCACCAGCGCCGCCGTATCTGAAAAATCGTGCAGCCGGCTGGTAAAGTCGATGATGCGAGGACCGTCCCAACGATCGCGTATCAGTCCGGCGAGCTCCGACTCGGCCGGCTCGCCTTTCTGCAGGCTGTAAAACGCGATATTCGAACTTTTTAGAACAGCGAGCTTGGCCAGAGGAATGTCTCTGCGGCTATTGAAATTCCACGATTCCGTTTGATCGGGCCTAAATCCTCCCGACCAAACGAGTCCCACCCTTGGTTGGTTTTTTTCACCAAGCTGTTCTTTCCAGAACAGCGATTTTTCGACGTTGCTTTTCAGGTACGGGATGGTTGCCGGGATATTCGACAAGGTTGTCCCCAACGCCAACGGCAAGCTCAGTAACGGACAGTGATAGTCGAAATCCGCCGGCACCGCGTCAGGACCGACGATCCGGATCGCCGGACCGAGCTGCTTCAATAGCTCAATGAGAGACTGCTGGACCGACAAAACGACCTTCGCGCCACGCGCGGCCGCGATCTTGGCGTAGCGGCAGAACTGTATGGTGTCGCCGAGTCCTTGCTCCCAGTAGATGAACAAGGTTTTTCCCGCGATGTCTTCGTCACCGTGCCACAGCGGCTGCGGATAACGGCGAAGCCCGAGCGGCGCTTTGAGCCTTTTGCGCCATTCGAACTGACGCCAGCCTGGCTCAAAGCGCCCCGTCAGCAGGAAGCCAAGGCCTTGGTTCCAATGCGCTTCCGCATAGTCCGGCTTGAGCGCAATCGCGTTGTCGTAACTCGCCAGCGCCTCGTCGGGACGCCGCAACGCCATCAATGCAATGCCGCGGTTGTAGTGCGCTTGCGCAAAATCCGGTTTCAGCGCAATCGCCTTGTCGTGGCTCGTGAGCGCCGCCTCGGGACGCTGCAATTCCCGCAATGCATTGCCGCGGTTATTGTGTGCATCCGCGTGGTCCGGCTTGAGCCCGATCGCGTTGTCGCAACTCGCCAGCGCTTCCGCAGGCCGCATGAGGTCCAGCAATGCGGCGCCACGATTATTGAACGCATCCGCATGGTCCGGCCTGAGCGCAATCGCCCGGTCGTAACTTGCCAGCGCGTCCTCGGGACGCTTCAGGTCGCGCAGTGCATTGCCGCGGTTATAGTGTGCTTCCGCGTTGTCTGATTTGAGCGCGATCGCCGTGTCGTAACTCGCCAGCGCGTCCCCGGGCCGCTGCAGGTCCCGCAGTGCAATGCCGCGGTTATAGTGCGCTTCCGCAAAGTCCGGCTGCAGCGCAATCGCCGTGTCATAACTCGCCAGCGCCTCCGCCGGGCGCTTCAGGTGCAAAAGCGCAATGCCCAGATTGCTGTGAGCGGCAGCCACGGTGGCGTTCAGCCGGATCGCCTTCGTGATCAGCGCGATGGCCAGTTCCGTTTTTTTGGTTTGGGCGGCGATCACGCCGAGCAGATGCAGAGCGTCGAAGTGGTTCGGCTGCTGTTGCAACACTTCATTATAGATGCGCGCGGCGTCCGCCAGCTTGCCCTGCTGGTGCAGCGCAAGCCCCCGATTGAATGTGGCGTGGACTGCCGTCGCGGCAGAATCCTGGGCTTGCGGCCGGGCATGACGCGTATCGGGCATCGCGGCTTCTTCTTAGCTATGTCTCACCCACGCATCGGAACTGATTCGGATCGTGCGCCCAAACACTTTGGTGGGTCGCCAAATTGCCAATGCTTTACAAGATCGAATCAAGGCGATTGGCGGCTGCCTCGAATATGACCATAATCCTCCCTCGATCAACCGACAGAGTAACGCCAATCGACTTCGCGCTCACAGACCTGCAGCAATCGGTGCGCGCGGCGATCGAGAAGATTTGCGCGCGCTTTGGCGACGATTATTGGCTCGCGCGCGATCGCGACGGTGAGTTTCCGCACGAATTCCATCGCGCGCTGGCAAGCGACGGCTGGCTCGGCGTCTGCATTCCGGAAGCCTATGGCGGCTCGGGCCTCGGCATCACCGAGGCCGCGGTGATGATGGAGACCATCGCGGCGTCGGGCGCCGGCTTTTCCGGCGCCTCGGCGGTGCACATGAATATTTTCGGGCTCAATCCGGTCGTGGTCTACGGCAGCGACGCGCAGAAGCGGCGCATGCTGCCGCCGGTCGTCGCCGGCGAGGAGAAGGCGTGCTTCGCCGTCACCGAGCCGAATGCCGGCCTGGAAACCGCCAAGCTGCAGACCCGCGCCGAGCGCCGCGGCGACCGTTATGTCATCACCGGCGCAAAAATCTGGACCACCACGGCGCAGATCGCCGACCGGATGCTGATCCTCACCCGCAGCGCGCCGATCGAGAACGGGCGCCGGCCGACCGACGGCCTGACCTTGTTCTTCACCGCGCTCGATCGCCGCTTCGTCGAAGTCCGCGAGATCGAGAAGATGGGTCGCAAGGCGGTCGATTCCAATCAGGTGTTCATCGACGGTTTGGAAGTGCCGGTCGAGGACCGCATCGGCGAGGAAGGCCGCGGCTTTGAATACATCCTCGACGGCTTCAATCCGGAGCGCATTCTGGTCGGCGCCGAAGCGGTCGGGCTGGGCCGCGCCGCGTTAAGGCGCGCAGCGGCTTACGCGAAAGAGCGCACCGTGTTCGGCCGCCCGATCGGCCAGAACCAGGCGATCCAGCATCCGCTCGCCGAATGCTGGATGGAGCTGGAGGCCGCCGAGCTCATGGCGTTCAAGGCGGCCTGGCAATACGACAACGGCCTGCCGTGCGGCCCGGCGGCGAATGCCGCAAAATATCTCGGCGCCGAGGCCGGCTTCAAAGCCTGCCAGACCGCGATCATGACCCACGGCGGCTACGGCTACGCCAAGGAATATCACGTCGAGCGCTATTTCCGCGAAAGCATGATCCCGCGCATCGCGCCGGTGACGCCGCACCTCATTCTCTGCTTCATCGCCGAGAAAGTTTTGGGACTGCCGAAATCGTACTAGGATGTACCTACAAATCAAAGCCGATGGGCGACGGTTAGCTAATGTCCGCTAGATCGCCTTAGGTTTAGGGGTAAATGATGCATCGAAGACTCAGCACTGTTGCACTCCTGGTGAGTCTCGCACTCGCCGCGACGGCGCAGATTTGCGCCGGCGCGCCGCTGCCGGCAGCACAAAGCGCAAGCCGAAGCCCGCTCGTGGCCAAGGCGCAGGCGGCGCTTGACGCCAAGCAATGGCCGGACGCGGAAGCGGCATTGAAGCAACTGTCATCATCCGAGCCGCGCTGGGAATATTTTGAGGCGTTGGGCGCCGCGCAATTCAACCAGGGTCACTACGCGGACTCGCTCGACTCTTATCAACGGGCCATCGACTTGGCGCAGAAGGACTTGGCGCAGACGGACCCGGCGGGCAAGAGCGCCAATGCGGCGGCCATCGCTCAGATGTATACGACGATCGGCAACGCCAACTTGAAGCTCAAGAAGAACGACGCGGCCATCGCCGCGTACACCAAGGCGGCGACGCTTAGCCCCAATCCGGCCGTTGCCTACTTCAATCTCTGCGCGACCATGTACAACATGGGCCAGCCGGCGGCGAAGACGGTTGCTTTTTGCGACAAGGCGATTGCCGCCGATCCAAAAAAGGCCGATGCCTATTTCGTCAAAGGCTCCGCGCTGTACGGCGAGGGAGCATTGGACAAAAGCAACAAATTTGTCCCGCCGCCCGGTAGCGTGGAAGCGCTGAAGCAGTATCTCGTTCTTGCTCCCGACGGACCGCATGTGCAGGACGTCAAGGCCATGCTCGATGCTCTGAAATGAGCCGCACGCGCCGCGTCGTCTCGCAGCGATCCATGCTGCAGCACCGAGAAAGTATTGGGACTGCCGAAGTCGTCTTGAGGATTTTTGCCGCGCTTGGCGACTTAAAGTTCACGCGTTTCAACTTTGAACGACAGCGCAAGGCTCGGCCATGATGGGGCGTGCGGCGAGCCAGAGCACGAGCGCGGCGGCGGCAATGGCGGCGAGCACCAGGAAGGCCGCCGAATAACCGAAATGCTCGGCGACGATGCCGCCGACGGTTGGGCTGAGCGCGGCGCCGACGCCTTGCAGCGTCATGACTGCGCCGAGCCCGGCATTGACGTGCCCGGTGCCGGCAAGAATACGCGCGACCAGTCCGGGGACCGCCACGCCCAGGACGCCGGCACCGACGCCGTCGAGAATCTGCACCGGGACCAGTCCCCATGCGTCGGTCACCAGCGACGCCGTCACGCCGCGGATCGGCAAAGCGACGAGGGCCAACAGGAAGACAATCCAATAGCCTCGCGTCTCGGCCAGCCGCGCCGCGAGCAGCGCCATCGGCACCATGGTCGCCTGCGCGATGACAATGGTCGCGCCGGTAAACGCACTGGCATTGCCGGCGCCGCGCGCGACGACGGCTTGGCCGAGCAGCGGCAGCATCGCCGCATTGCCGAGGTGGAATAGCGTCAGCGTCAGGCCCAGCACGAGCAGCGGCTTCGAGCGCAACAGCACGGCAAATCGCGCGACGCCCGCGCCACCGTCCTTTTTTCCGGCGCCGCGCGCTGCCCGGTGATCGATCTCGCGCGGGTCGATGCCCAGCATCGCCGCAACGGACAGCACCGCCGTGACCGCCAACACGACAAAGACGGCGCCAAGCCCGAACACGTAGCCGGCCAGGCCGGCGAGCGCGGCAGCCACCACGTTGCCGGCATGATTGCAGGCCTCGTTGCGCCCGAGCTGATGGGCAAAACCCTGCTGCAGCACCAGTCCCAAGGTGATTGCCGCAATGGCGGGCCCCACAGCGGCACCGGCAATGCCCGACATCGCTTGCGCAGACGCGACAACGAGGAAGTCCGGCCGCATCAGGATCGCCATGGCAGCAAGCGTAATGACGATCGCGGCCGCAACGACGATCGCCCGCTTGGCGCGGGTGCGGTCGACCAGCGCACCGAGCGGCGTCGTCACCGCCATTCCCGAAATGCCGCCGATGGTCATGACGACGCCGATCTCGGCCGGCGACCAGTGCCGCTGCTCCAGGAACACGCCGAGGAACGGCCCGAGACCGGATTGCACGTCGGCCATGAAGAAATTGGCGGCGCTCAGCGCGAGCAGGGACCGGCGCATGACGTCAGCGCCGCGCGCAGTGAAATCGGCGGTCGCCCGGCATCACAGCGGCGCGCGAAAAACGAAGAACGCGCCGCCGGCGATCAGCGCAAAACCGACCACATGGTTCCAGGTGATCGCCTGCTGCAGATAGACCACCGAGAACACGCCAAACACCGTGAGGGTGACCACTTCCTGGATCGTTTTCAGCTGCGCCGCCGAATAGACGTTGCTGCCGTAGCGGTTCGCCGGTACCGCCAGGCAATATTCGAAAAAGGCCAGCCCCCAGCTGATCAGGATGACCTGCCAGAGCGCCACCTCCTTGTAGCGGAGGTGCCAATACCAGGCCGTGGTCATGAAGGCGTTGGAGCCGATCAGAAGCAGGATCGGATACACATAGGGCGAAAGCATCGCGGAGGGCATGAGAACCTGCTGGGTTGGTGGCCTGGAAAGATATGCGCGTCGGATGGGAAGCTTGCCGCCCTCCAGCCAACGGTCCAAGGTTTTCGGGGTTCCGGTCCGCGTCGGCAAGGGTATCAACGAGCCTGCTTTATCGGCGGTGCGAATCCACTAAGCTGCCGCAGGCCGCCGCATCGCGGTCGCATTTCGCCGCTAGTTCACCCCGATTGCGCTGAAGTTCTTGGCGCTGAAGTTTTTGCGCCGCTACCGAACCGGGAGCCTATGCAATGCGCCGTTACGCTGTCGCCCCGACATTGATTCTCGTCGTTTTGGCCGCCGCCATCCTTGCCGCCGCACCGGCGCCTGTTCTGGCGCAAGGCCAGCAAACGCAGCAGATCCTGCCGCTCAAGCCGCCACCGCCGCCGCCGATCAAGCCGTACACGCCGGTCGCAGCCAAGCCGCCGGTGGCTTACGATGACGCGGCCTTCGTCGCCTTCCGCAAGCAACTGTCCGACGTCGCCGCGAAAAAGGATCGCGCCGCGCTCGCCAAGCTGGTGGTGGCGCAGGGTTTCTTCTGGGTCCAGGACAAGGATCTTGCCGATCCGAAAAAGCCGGGCGTCGACAATCTCGCCAAGGCGATCAATCTCGCCGCCAAGGACGATTCCGGCTGGGCCACGCTCGGCGGCTATGGCAACGAGCCGACCGCCGCCGAATTGCCCGACCACAAAGGCGTGTTCTGCGCACCGGCCGATCCGGCCATCGATCCGCAAGCCTTCGAAGCGCTGGGCCAGGCGACGCAGACCGATCCGTCCGAATGGGGCTATCCGCTCAAGGACGGCGTCGAAGTGCACGCCGCCGCCCAGCCGAATTCTCCGGTCGTCGAAAAGCTCGGGCTGAACCTGGTGCACGTGCTACCCGACACCGCGGCGTCGAGCGACCCCAACGCGCCGGCTTTCCTGCATGTGGCGACGCCGTCCGGCAAATCCGGCTTCATCGCCATGGATGCCATCGCGCCGCTCGGCGGCGACCAGATGTGCTACACCAAGGATGCCGGCGGCTGGAAAATAACCGGCTATCTCGGCGGCGCGAGCCAGTGAACGGTCATTCCGTCGCGACGAGGCACCATAATACTACTCCCGAATGTCGCTTGAGCCGCGATCACGCATTCGGGTATTGAAACGCCGCGGCGGCGGGAACAGGGTACGATCATGACTCGACTGAGATTGAAGCGAGGGCGGCATAGCTTGGTGGCGTTGATCGGCGCGGCGATGCTGTGCGCCGTATCCGTCAGCGTGCCGGCGCAGCCGGTCATTCAGTATCCGGAGACGATGAAAGACGTCGATCCCGGCATCGACCACGGCAACACCGACGCCGCCCTGCCCGATGAATTCAAGAAGCAGCGGGTGTTCTACCGCTCGCAGCAGCCGCCCGGCACCATCATCATCGATACGTCGGAGCGCCACCTCTACCTGATCGAGAACGAGACCTATGCCATCCGTTACGGCATTGGCGTCGGCCGCGACGGCTTCACCTGGCAGGGCCTGTTGCAGATTTCGCGCAAGGCCGAATGGCCCGATTGGCATCCGCCGCCGGAGATGATCGCGCGCCAGCCCTATCTGCCGCGCTTCATGGCCGGCGGCCCGGGCAATCCGCTCGGCGCCCGCGCCATGTATCTCGGCAACACCGTCTACCGCATCCACGGCACCAACGCGCCGGAGACTATCGGGCAGGCGGTGTCATCGGGCTGCTTCCGCCTGGTCAACGACGACGTGGCCGATCTCTATGAGCGGGTGAATGTCGGCACCCACGTCATCGTGCGGCAGAATTAAAAATCATCCTGCCCCGCGATAGCGGGGAAGGGGGACCACCCTGCGCAGCAGGGTGGTGGAAGGGGCGCTGGCCGCGACGCGCCTATAAAGATTCCGACAAAGCGTCGTCTATGAGCTTGCGCGACATCTTTTGCGTCGCAAGCAAAGATGCCGCGTCGTTTTTCATTATCGTTCTGCAACGACAACGAAGCGATGAGTCAGAGGCCCCCTCCACCACGCTTCGCGTGGTCCCCCTCCCCCGCTTCGCGGGGGCGGAAGAAGATTACTGCGCGCGCTGGGCCGCCGCGGCGATCGACTGCGCGGTCTGGCCGAACAAAATCGCGCGTTCTTCCGCGGTGCGGATGCCGCCCTGGCCGGGATTGATCTTGGGCGTCCATTCGTAGGCCTTGACCACCGCGGGCCGCGCCTTGATGGCTTCGAACCAGCGCTGCAGATTCGGGAAGTCGGACAATTTCTGGCCCTGGCGTTCCCACGGCACGATCCACGGATAGCTCGCCATGTCGGCAATCGAGTAATCGCCGGCGAGGTAAGACCGGTCGGCGAGCCGTTTGTTCATCACACCGTAGAGCCGGTTCACTTCGTTGCGATAGCGATCCATCGCGTATTGCAATTTCTCGACCGCGTAATTGCTGAAGTGATTGTTCTGCCCGGCCATCGGACCGAGGCCACCCATCTGCCAGAACAACCATTGGATCGCCTCGGTGCGGCTGCGCAGGTCGTTGCCGGCGAACTTGCCGGTCTTGTCGGCGAGATAGAGCAGGATGGCGCCGGACTCGAACACCGCGATCGGCTTGCCGCCGCCGGCTGGATCGTGATCGACGATTGCCGGGATGCGGTTGTTCGGCGACACCGCCAGAAACTCCGCCTTGAACTGTTCGCCCTTGCCGATATTGACCGGGATGAGCTTGTACGGCAGCCCGGTTTCTTCGAGGAAAATCGTGATTTTGTGGCCGTTCGGCGTCGTCCAATAATGCACGTCGATCATGACAAGCCTTTAGGTGATGAGGGTGGTGAGTACGCAGTCTAGCGTTCGCCTAGCGAAAATTTAACCCCTGCGGGCGCATTTGTGTCCCTCGTGTCCAGCACCCCTGCCTATGCGACGCCCGGCGCACTGACCGCCCCCGCGACGACAAATTTTTTCGTCGCCGCGGTGATCCTCGGCCTGTTCGTTCTCTCGGCTGGGCTGAGCGCGGAACGCAAGGGAATTTCGGCCGGTTTCGACGAGGTGGCCCACACCTCTTATGTGGCGCATATCCAACGTACCGGCGACGCTTGGCCGGACCTGACATCGATGCGGCTTCTCGACCCGCAAACTTTCCAATTCACCGGCAACGCCAATTACCTCAATCATCCGCCGCCGTTCTACGACCTGCTCGCGGTTTTGGGACCGCGGCTCGAAGGCCGGCCGCAGGCGCTGCTGGCGCATCGCCTGATCGATATCGCCATCGCGGCCATGGGCTTTGCCGCGCTGCTCGGCCTCGGGCTTACCGCGCGCTTTCCGCGGCATGAATTCTACGCCTTCGCCGTGCCGCTGGCGTGCATTCCGGTGCTGGTGCCGATCGCCGGCGCGATCAACAACGACAATCTGGCGTTTCTCGGCGGCGCCGTGGCGACGCTCGGCGCCTGGCAGCTTGTGGCCACTGATCGCCGCGGCTGGCTCGCGGTTGCGCTGCTCGGTTTGATCGCGGCGAGCTGGGCCAAGCTGACCGGACTCCTGCTCATCGGCCCGATGCTCGGCGCCGTGATCGCTTATTTGCTGTGGCGTCAGCGATTGGGTTGGAGCGCGCTTATGCCGATCGCACTCGCGTTTGCGCTCGCCGCCGCGCCCTACATTATATACGCCGCGCAATATGGCAGCCCGACGCCGCAGACGCCGGCGCAGATCGCGCTCTTGCAAGACGGTGCCCGCACCGCCGGTTGGGCCGACCTGCCGCGCAAATCTTTTCCCGCCTACATCGTTTATTTCGTCATCGCGTTCGTCGCCGATTGGATGCCGGCGCTCGGCGAGCGCAACCTGTTGCAATATTCCATGCTGGCGATCCCGGTGGCGGCGCTCGGCTGCTCGCTCGCCGGCATCGCGCTATCGCTGCGCCGGCTGTGGTATCGCCACGAAACCGCGCTCGACGTCGTCGTGATCGCCGGAACGGTTGCGCTCGTCGCAACGTTCGCGATCCACGTCACCTACAGCTACGGCCGGCATCTTGCGACCGGATGGATGATGGACGCCTATCCGCGCTATTACCTGCCGCTCGCCGCCATCGTGCCGCTGGCCGGGCTGTCGCTGCTCGCCGCCGTCGAAGCGCCGCGCTGGCGTGCCGCGCTGCTGGCGTTTTTGATTGCCGGGCCGGCAATCTTCCGCGTCTTTGGCGCGCCGCTCGGATAAAAATGCTAGGCTCGTATCCTCATTGCAGGGATGCAGCCATCATGATCACCGAAATCGCACAGATCGACGTCAAGCCCGGGATGGAAGTCGAATTCGAAACCGGCGTGAAAAACGCCGCGCCGGTGTTCCAGCGTGCCAAGGGCTGCCACGGCCTGGAGCTGCAGCGCTCGATCGAAAAGCCGGGCCGCTACCGGCTGTTCGTCAAATGGGGCACGGTCGAGAACCACACCGTCGATTTTCGCGGCTCGCCTGACTTCCAGGAATGGCGCAAGCACGTCGCTCATTGTTTTGCTTCGCCGCCCGAGGTGGAGCACGTCAATCAGGTGCTGAAGGCTTTTTGATCCCGTCATTGCGAGGAGCGAAGCGACGAAGCAATCCAGTGCGGCGTCGCAGAACTTGATTGCTTCGCTTCGCTCGCAATGACGGCTACGCCCGCGCCTTCTCCACATTCGCAATCCGGTTCGGCACGCCGAACTCGCGGCGGCAGACTTCGGCCAGCGCGGCGACGCCGGCGCGAATCGCTTCGTGGGACGGATTGGCGAAGCATAGCCGGGTGCGGCTTTTGCCGTAGGCCTTGTCGGTGGTCCATTCCGGGCCGGGATTGATGGCGACCCCGGCGGCGAGCGCCGGCTGATAAAGTTTCAGCGTATCGACCTCGTCCGGCAGCTTGACCCAAAGGAAAATGCCGCCCTTCGGATCGTCGAATTCCGCCGCGGTGCCGAACTGCTCGTTGAGCGCGTCCATCAATGTCTCGAGCTTCTTGCGCAGGCCCCGCGTCAATGCCGGCACATGCTCGTCGAAATGCGCCGGGCAGAATTCGCCCAAAACCATCTGCTCCAGCGCGCCGGAGCCGGCATCGGTCTTGATCGCCAGGATGCGCGCGATGAGGCTCCAGTCGGCGACGATATAGCCGACGCGTAGTGCCGGCGCGATCGATTTCGAGAACGAACCGATATGGATGACGCCGCCGTGCCGGCTCAGCGCATGCAGCGCTGGCGGCCGCTTTCCGTCCCAGATCAGGTCGGAATAGCAATCGTCCTCGAAGATCGGCACGCCGTGCTGTTCGGCGAGCCGCAGCAAGTCGAGCCGGCGCGCTTCGCTCAAAATCGTGCCGGTCGGATTTTGCACGGTCGGGACGGTGTATATGTATTTCGGCCGGATGCCGCGGCGCTTGAGATCGTCGAGTGCTGTGGCCAGCGCGTCCATGCGCATGCCTTCGCCGTCGAGCGGAATGCCGACGGCATTGACGCCGAGCCGGGCCCAACGATTGAGCGCGCCCTGATAGGTCTCGGCCTCGGTGACGATCGTGTCGCCGCGCGCGAGCAGGATGCCATTGACCAGATCGAGCGCTTGCAACGAGCCCGAGGTGATCAGGATCTCGTCGGCGGTGCAGCTGATGCCCGCGGTACGTTTGAGCTTTTGCGCCAAAAATTCGCGCAGGCGCCGGTAGCCCTGCGGGCCGCTTTCCAGGCCGTAAGTCGCAAGCGTCCGGCCTTCGCGCGTCAATACATCGTTCGCCGACTTGATGATCGAATCGAGCGGAATCTGCTCGCCGTCATTATGGCCGCCGGTAAAATTGTATTTCGGGAAGCCGTTGAATTTGACCGCCGGCGGCGGCAGCCCCGGAGCCAGCAGCGGCGCGAAGTCGAGCGCGGTCATGGACGTACTCTCCCTATGCGGCTCTACCGCCGTCTTGGGCAAGCTTGTCGCAATTGCTATTGTGATTGCAATCGCTTTGTCGCCGGAACCGGGAATTCGCCATATGCGTCGCTTGCAATTCGCCGTTCTGCTATTCGTATGCGCCTTCGCGACCGGCGCCGCCGCCGAATATCCCGACCGGCCGATCCATCTCATCGTGCCGCAGGCCGCCGGCAGTGCCACCGACACGGTCGCGCGCATCCTCGGCGCCGCGCTGGCCGAGGAGATCGGCCAGCAGATCATCGTCGACGACCGGCCCGGCGGCGCGCTCACCGTCGGCCTCGACCTCACCGCGAAGGCGGCGCCGGACGGCTACACGCTGTGCATGGGACCGATTGGGGCGCTGGCGATCACGCGCCACCTGGTGGCCAACCTGCCCTATGTCATCGAGCGCGATTTTCAGCCGATCGTGGTCGTGGCCAAGGGTCACCTGCTGCTTGCGGTATCGCCGACGACACCGTTCCAGACCGTCACGGAGCTTGTCGCCTACGCCAGGCAGAATCCCGGAAAACTCTCGAATGCGTCGTCGAGCAACGGCTCGCCCGGCCATGTCGGCGGCGAGCTGTTCAAGTTCATGACCGGGACCGATATCGTGCACGTGCCCTACAAGGGCGGCGCGCCGGCGATCAACGATCTGATCGCCGGGCGCGTGCAGCTGATGTTCGAGAGCCTCAACTCGATCGCGCCGTTCGCGCGCTCGGGCGCGGTGCGCGCCTTGGCGGTGAGCGGCGATCGCCGGTCGCCGGCATTCCCCGATCTGCCGACCATCGCCGAGGCCGGCGTGCCGGGCTACTCGGCGCCGACCTGGAGCGGCGTCATCGCGCCTGCGGGCGTGCCGCGGCCGATCGTCGACAAGCTCAACGCGGCGATCAACAGGGCGATCCAGTCAGCGACCTTCAAGGAACACTTCGCCTCGACCGGCGACGAGCCCGCGGGCGGCACGCCCGAGGAATTCGCCGCGCTGATCGCTTCGGATTCGGCCAAATGGGGCGAAGTGATCAAGCGCGCCGGCATCAAGTTCGAGTGACGCTGCCGCACTTTCCTCGCCACCGGACTCGACCCATATTGGGGTCATGGCGAAACGCCCCGACCGCGACCCCGCAAAGCATTCGAAGAAGGACCCGGCCAAGCCGACCCGCGCCAAGGCGGCGCGACCGGATTCTTCGCCGCTCGACCCGGCGCTGGCGGACATTCTGAATCCCGCCATTGGTCACGGCCGCGCTGGCGTCGGTTCGCAGACTGGCTCTCCCTCCCCCCTTGTGGGGGAGGGCGGGGTGGGGGGTCGGGAGGCGAAGTCTCGTGCGGTGACGAATGCACGAGAGCAATCGTCTTCATCTGCGCGTCACCTCCCGACCCCCACCCCTATCCCCTCCCCACAAGGGGGAGGGGAAGAGCGAGCGACCGGCTTGCAGCAACCCCCCGACAATTCATTCGACCGCCGGGCCGATTTCTCGGCAGCGCATAGGGCGCGCAAGTCGACGCAAGGCTTGTCTGCCAAACAGGAGTTGGGCGAGCGGCCGCAATCGGGTTACGTCGCCAAAGGAGGCCCGGCGGGCCTCGATCCGGAACTTGCCGACGCGCTCGGCTATGGCGACAGCGATCCGACAGCACCGCTGACCGGCGAGCGGCCGGAAGGCCGCGACGAGCTTGCCGACATCTTCCAGTCGCAGCGCGAGAAGCGGCACCGGCCGATGCCGCAGCCGGTGACGCTCGGCGTCACCGCCTCGATGCAGGCGCTCGAACATTTGCTGCGCGAAGGCCGCGAGGAATTCCGTGCCCGCGACGGCGCCACCCAAATCTGGACGCCGCACCGGCCGCCGCGGCCGGACAAATCCGAAGGCGGCCGCCGCTTCGTCATCAAATCGGATTTCGATCCCAAGGGCGATCAGCCGACGGCGATCGCCGACCTGGTGGAAGGCGTGCAGCGCAACGACCGCACCCAGGTGCTGTTGGGCGTCACCGGCTCCGGCAAAACCTTCACCGTCGCCAAGGTGATCGAAGCGACGCAGCGCCCGGCGCTGATCCTGGCGCCGAACAAGACCTTGGCGGCGCAGCTCTACGGCGAGTTCAGGTCGTTCTTTCCCGACAACGCCGTCGAATATTTCGTGTCGTATTACGACTACTACCAGCCGGAAGCCTATATCCCGCGCACCGACACCTATATCGAGAAGGATTCCTCGATCAACGAGCAGATCGACCGCATGCGGCACTCGGCGACACGGGCGCTGCTCGAGCGCGACGACGTCATCATCGTGGCGTCGGTGTCGTGCATCTACGGTATCGGTTCGGTCGAGACCTATTCGGCGATGACGTTCTCGATCAAGCGCGGCGCGCAGCTCAACCAGCGGCAACTGCTGGCCGACTTGGTGGCGCTGCAATACAAGCGCACCGCCGGCGACTTCTATCGCGGCTCGTTCCGCGTGCGCGGCGACGCCATCGAGATTTTCCCGGCGCACTATGAGGATCGCGCCTGGCGGGTGTCGCTGTTCGGCGACGAGGTGGAATCGATCCATGAATTCGATCCGCTCACCGGGCAAAAAACCGACGAGCTGGAATTCGTCAAGATCTACGCCAATTCGCACTACGTGACGCCGCGGCCGACGCTGTTGCAGGCGCTGTCCGGCATAAAACTCGAATTGCGCGAGCGGCTCAATCAGCTCCATGCCGCCGGCCGCCTGCTCGAAGCGCAGCGGCTCGAGCAGCGCACGCTCTATGATCTCGAAATGATGGAGGCGACCGGGGTCTGCGCCGGCATCGAGAACTATTCGCGCTATCTCACCGGCCGCAAACCCGGCGAGCCGCCGCCGACGCTGTTCGAATATGTGCCCGACAATGCGCTGGTGTTCGTCGACGAGAGCCACGTCACCGTGCCGCAGCTCGGCGGCATGTATCGCGGCGACTTCCGCCGCAAGGCGACCTTGGCCGAATACGGCTTCCGCCTGCCGTCATGCATGGACAACCGGCCGCTGCGCTTCGAGGAATGGGACGCGATGCGGCCGCAGACCACCGCCGTGTCGGCAACGCCGGGGCCGTGGGAGCTCAACGAATCCGGCGGCGTGTTCACCGAGCAGGTGATCCGCCCGACCGGCCTGATCGATCCGCCGGTCGACGTGCGGCCGGCGCGCACGCAGGTCGACGATCTGGTCGGCGAGGTGCGCGCGGTGGCGCGGCAGGGTTATCGCGCGCTGATCACCGTGCTGACCAAGCGCATGGCCGAGGATTTGACCGAATATTTGCACGAGCAGGGCATTCGCGTGCGCTATATGCATTCCGACATCGACACCATTGAACGTATAGAAATTATTCGAGACCTCCGCCTTGGCGCGTTCGACGCGCTGGTCGGCATCAACCTGTTGCGCGAGGGCCTCGATATTCCGGAATGCGCGCTGGTCGCCATCCTCGACGCCGACAAGGAAGGATTTTTGCGCAGCGAAACCTCACTAGTGCAGACCATCGGCCGCGCCGCGCGCAACATCGACGGCAGGGTCATCCTCTACGCCGACACCATCACCGGCTCGATGGAGCGCGCCATGGCGGAGACCGGCCGCCGCCGCGAAAAGCAGGCCGCCTACAACACCGCAAACGGCATCACGCCGGAAAGCGTGCGCAAGGGAATTTCCGACATTCTCGACAGCGTCTACGAGCGCGACCACGTGCTGATCGGCACCGGCACCGGCGCCGAGGGCGAGTTCGAGGACGCCGCCACCATCGGCCACAATTTCCAAGCCGTGATCGGCGATCTCGAAACCCGCATGCGCACCGCCGCCGCCGACCTCGACTTCGAAGAAGCCGCGCGGCTGCGCGACGAGATCAAGCGCTTGCGCGCAACAGAGTTGGCCGTGACCGACGACCCGACGGCGAAATTCATCTCACCGTCCCCTGCAGGGGGAGGGTCGGCGCGCAACGCGCGCCGGGGTGGGGCCGCGCGCCCGCACAAACCGGCGCTCGACGAAATGGGCATCGCGCTGCACCACGAAGTCGCCCCGCATCGCGCGGGATCGCAACGCGCCGCGCCACGCAAACCGGACCTCGACGAAATGGGCCCGGGCGTCGAAGCCATTCCCGGCAAACGCGACCCTTCGGGTCCGCGCTCGACTCTCGGAAAGCCCGGCATGCACGGCGGCTTTAAACCCAGACGGCGCTGATCTTCACCCTCGCCCTTGTGGGGAGGGCGGGGTGGGGGTCGGGAGGGGAAGTCGCAAGCGTCGCCAAATGTGCGTCGCCTCCCGACCCCCATCCCTAACCCCTCCCCACAAGGGGGAGGGGAACTCGCGCGGCGAATGCGCTAGATTGCGCCATCCGCTTTCGAATCATCCAACCCGGAGGACGCCATGGCGAAAGGCCAGATGCGCAGCAACAAGGAAAAGAAGAAACCGAAGCAGGACAAGAACAAGGACAAGGGCGCCCCCGCCCCCTCGCCGTTCGCCGGCATGCACAGCCAGGCGACCCCAAAGCCGTACGGCAAGAAATAGCCGACGCGGCGCGGGCAAATACCCTCCCCTGCAGGGGGATGGTCGACGCGCGAAGCGCGTCGGGGTGGGTTGTGCATCAAGGCACCGCGCAAGGCCGCGCTCGACGACGCGCCGTAGCGCGCCGGGCGTCGCCGCCGGGGCGCGGCAGTCTGCGTCTTGGCGCGGTCCTAGGCGTTCAGGATATGATATATTTCCAACATGAAACTTGGCTTTGAGGAGTCACAAACTCCTTATGCGAGCGGCTCGCAGAGCGCGCGGGCTTGGACAGAGCAATGGGTGCGCACGTGGGCGTACTGCCCGAACTGCGGCGCCTCAAAAATAAATCCCTTTCCGAATAACAGTCCTGTCGCAGACTTTCATTGCGTCGCATGTAAGGAAGAATATGAGCTAAAAAGCCAGAAGAGCAGATTCGGCACCAAGGTGCTGGATGGCGCATTCAAAGCGAAGTGCGAGCGCGTAGCAGCGGACAATAATCCAAACCTTTTTCTCATGAACTACAGTCTGCAAGAATTGAGCGTCGTTAATCTGCTTGTCGTTCCAAAACATTTTTTTGTTCGAGAAATTATTGCCGAGCGAAAGCCGCTAGCAGCCACTGCCAGACGCGCGGGCTGGATTGGTTCCCATATCCTGCTAAACCAAATCCCACAATCTGGAAAAATCTTCATTGTCCGCGACGGCAAGATTGAACCAAAAGGTTCTGTGCGCGCGAAGTGGGACAGAACGCTGTTTCTGCGCGATGAAGGGCAAGAAGCGAGGGGTTGGCTTTTAGAAGTGATGAAGTGCGTGGAAGCCATTGGCAAAAATGAATTTCAGATCGACGATGTCTACGCATTTGAGGACCGCCTTAGGCGACTCTACCCGGACAACCGAAACGTTAAGCCGAAGATTCGCCAACAACTACAATTCCTCAGAGATCGTGGTTATCTCGATTTCGTATCGCGCGGCTATTACCGTTTGCGATCCGACAATTGAAGTGGTTTGATATTTTTATTGCGATTCGTAGTCGTGGTGGCCGCACAGGGAGGCTGATCTTGGCCTGGTATCGCAACTACTACAGATGCGATCGCTGCAGCTCTGAATGGCGCGACGAATGGTCATGCATGTGCGACGATGACTGCCCCGATTGCGGTGCGCTGCATATGTCGCCGTACGAAAGCGACGACCTGACGGAAGTGATCGAGCCGGACGGTGGCGAGTTTGTTGTGCTGCGGTCCCCCGAGACAGCAGAACATTGCGCCGACTATTGTGAACTTGGGCGGTTTCCCAGTCGCGCCAGGGCGGAAGCTTTTCTCGCAAGCGGATAGGCGCGGCCCTCGCCCGCCCGCGCTTCGCGCGGGCGCCCTCTCCCGCAAGGGGAGAGGGGACGACCCCTCACCTCCCCCGCTTCAACTTCGCCGTAAAGCTCATCCCGCCCGCCCCGCAGCAGGGGCAGCTCATGGCTATGAGGATGCTTTGCTTTTGCTCGTCGTCGAGGTCGGCGCGGTCGAGCATGGCGCCGGTCTGGCGCTGGAAGAGTTCGTGGAGCGTCAGGTTGCTGGCGATGATGCGGTCGTCGGGGGCGAGCGCGGCGGTGTCCTCGGCCGGCGGGGCGGCGGGTTTTCGCTGTGGCTTTTTTCGTTTCGCTGGTTTCGACATTACGCGGTTCGCAAATGATCCATGCGAAGTCGGGGCGCGGGCCTCTTGGTCGGAGCCCCCCAACCCTCTCCCCTCTGGGGAGAGGGAGTTCGCGTGCGCAAGCCCGCGCGTAGAAATAATCTCACTTCGCCACCTTCTTCATATAGCCGGTGATGAAACTGCGCATCTCCGGCGAGATCGTCAGGCGGTCGCGCACCGTCTGGTCGAGATTGGCGCTGACTTCGTAGTGCGGCACGAACTGGATCGCGGTCATGGCGTCGGCGGCGTAGTCGGCGTCGTCGTTGAGCGCGATGAGCGCCTGGCGCAGCGCCGCGACCGCGGCCGGCGGCGAGTCCGGCGGCATGGCGACCAGGCGGAGCATCTGGGCGTCGACGGCGAGATTGGTCTTGTAGGCCTCCCACAGCTCGCCCGACGGCGCGCCGCCTTTGACCGCTTTGTAGAACTCGGGAAACGTCATGATGTTCTTCCCCGCCATCGCCTTAAGCGGCGCAAATCCCTTGCCGTTATAGGTCGCGTCGTACCACAGCGGGATCACCGTGCCAGCCTTCACCAGGCTCGGCTCCACCACGCTGAAATAACCCGGCGTCGATTCCGAATGCACGTTGATCTCGCCGTTCTGCAACGCGAGCCGCGCGGTGTTGCTCGAGCGATAACCGGTGACGTAGCGGTATTGCAGGCCGAGCATGTCGAAGGTCAGGCGCTCCAACAAATCCTTCGACGAATCGGCGCCCAGCCCGCCGACCACGAGACCTTCCGCTTGCATCAGGTCGGCCGGCGTTTTGATGCCGGGTGGCGTGTCGGCGCGCATGTAATAGACCGCGTTGCCGGGCTGCGCGCCGATGAAGGCGTAAGATGCGAACGGCACGCGGAACGCGGCGGGATCGATCACCGAGTTCCACGCCGTGCCGGTGAGATAGCCGAACATGGTGCCGTCCTTCGGCCCGACCTCGCCCAGATAGGCGGCGCCGACCATGCCGCTGGCGCCGTCCTTGTTCTGCACCACGATGAGCGGATTGCCGGCGATATGCTTGACGATGTGCTTGGCCAAGAGCCGGCCTTCGACGTCGGTCGGCCCGCCGGGCGCGAAGTTGATCAGGAGCGTCAGCCGCTTGCCCTGGTAGAACGGCTCGTCTGCGCGCGCCGTGGTCACGGCAAATGCGAGCGCGGCGGCAATGATCACATGCAGCATCCGTTGCATGGCGTTATCATCCGCCTTCGCCGATGACGAAGCAATCGACCACGTTTGCGCTGTTCGCCTGCTGGTTGGCATGGCTGTACCTTTCGCCCGCGTACGCGGATGCGATCGCCGATTTCTACGGCGGCCGCACGGTGACGCTGATCGTCTCCACCAGCGCGGCCGGCGGTTACGACACTTTGGCGCGGGCGATCGCCCGCCATATCGGCAAGCATATTTCCGGCCATCCCACTGTCATCGTGCGCAACATGCCGGGCGCCGGCGGACTCACCGCGACGAATTATCTCTATGCTGCCGCCGAGCGCGACGGCTCGGTTTTAGGCCTGGTGCAAAACAATCCGCCGTTCGAGCCGCTGTTCGGCACGCCGGAGGCGCGGTTCGATCCGCGGCAGTTCAACTGGCTCGGCACGCCGAGCGTCGAGACCGCCCTGGTGCTGGTCGGCAAAACGGTGCCGGTGTTTTCGCTCGACGATTTGCGTTCGCGCGAGACCATCATGGGCGCGTCCGGCGTCAATTCGACGCCGGCGTTTTTCGCGCGCCTGTTCAACGCCACCCTCGGCACCAAGATGAAAGTCATTCCCGGCTACCCTGGCCAGAACGACGCGCTGGTCGCCATGGAGCGCGGTGAGATCGACGGCTATCCGAGCGTGTTTTACAGCGCGCTGTCGTCGACGCGGCCGACCTGGCTGGCCGACGGCACCGCGCGCGCGATCGTGCAATACGGACCCGACAAGCTGCCGCAACTCGATGGCGTGCCGTTCGTGCCCGATCTGGTGAGCGGCGCCGACAAGCTTCTGTTGGAAGCGGCGTTCGCGCCGCTGTCGATCGGCCGGCCGCTGCTGATGCCGCCAGACGTGCCCGCCGCGCGCGTCGCGGCGCTGCGCCAGGCGCTGGCCGCGACTTTTGCCGATCCGGAATTTCTGGCCGAGGGCGAAAAGATCGGGCTGTCGCTCAACGAGCCACGCAGCGGCGAGGAACTGCTGCGCGTCATTGAACGCGCTTACGCCATGCCGCCGGACATTGTCACGCGGCTGCGCAAGCTCAACACGATTCAGTAATTAGCGATCCCTGTCACCTGGCAAGCGCGTCGGCGCCGGCCTTGGCGACCTGGGCGTCCTGCGACGACAGCGCGCCGGACACGCCGATGGCGCCGATGATCTTGCCGTCGACAATGACCGGAATGCCGCCTTCGAGCGGCGTGATGTCCTTGAGCGCCAAAAGCCGCATGCCGGCGCCGCCGGCGGCGATGGCGTCGTCGAGCGCCTTGCTCGGGCGTTTGAACTCGAGCGCGGTGCGCGCCTTGCCTTCGGACACGGTGGCGGCGGACAGTTGCGCGTTGTCGACGCGATGGAACATGATCATGTTGCCGCCGCTGTCGAGGATGGTGATGGCGACCTGCCAGGAATTCTTCGCCGCCTCCAGCTCCGCCGCCGCCATGGCGCGCTTAGCCTGGTCGAGCGTGATCGCCGGACCGTAAGGCAAGGTCACCGCCGATGGCGCCGGGGACGTGGGCGCCTGGGCCAAAGCCGACCCGGCCGAGAGGGCGAACGCGCAGGCCAGCGCGAGCATGCGAAACATCTGGAAAGCCTCCTCAAACAGCGCCGCCGCCGCGACACGCGAACGGCACAATAAAGTGCAAAACCTGAAGGTGGAAGCCGCCGCCCCTCCCCCTTGTGGGGAGGGGTTGGGATGGGGGTCGTGAGGTCGCGCGAATGCGTCGACGCTTGCGCACTCCCTCCCGACCCCCACCCTTCCCTCCCCACAAGGGGAGGGTTGATAAACGTGATCGCCCCGCCCGGTGCGTCGCGGCCGCGCGAAGCTTATATTTGCCGCAGCAATCAGGGAGGCGCCGCATGTTTTCATTCCGCAAGAAGCTCGAACTACCGACTGCCGATGAAGCTTTGCCGGGGCGGGCGACGGCGATCCCCACTGCACGGACGCATTTCGTCAACGGCCACGCGCTCAAGGGGCCCTATCCCGATGGGCTCGTCATGGCGATGTTCGGGCTTGGCTGTTTTTGGGGCGCCGAGCGCAAGTTCTGGGAGCTCGGCGACGCGGTCTATGTCACCGCGGCCGGCTATGCCGGCGGCCTGACGCCGAACCCGACCTACGAGGAAGTCTGCTCGGGCCGCACCGGCCACAACGAAGTCGTGCTCGTGGTCTACGACCCGAAGAAGATTTCCTACGAACAGTTGCTCAAGACGTTCTGGGAAAGCCACGACCCGACCCAAGGCATGCGCCAGGGCGGCGACGTCGGCACCCAATACCGCTCCGGCATCTACACGTTCACGCCGGAGCAGCACGCCGCCGCCGAAGCCTCGAAGGCGGCTTACGCCAAGGCGCTCGGCGCCGAACGGATGGGGCCGATCACCACGGAAATCCGCGACGCGCCGCCGTTCTATTTCGCCGAGGACTATCACCAGCAATATCTGGCGAAGAATCCCCACGGCTATTGCGGCCTCGGCGGCACCGGGGTGAGCTGCCCGATCGGCACGGGGGTGGCTGCTTAGCATTGACCGGGTGCACAGCGCGATTCACAGTGTTGGCGAGGCGCCGACTCTTGATCCGTCATCCTGAGGTGCGAGCGTAGCGAGCCTCGAAGGATGCACGGCCCGGGCGCCTCGGCCGTATCCTTCGAGGGCCGCTTCGCGGCCACCTCAGGATGACGGATCACAGGCAGGGGGATTCTATGCGCTGGCCGGACGGACGCTACATCCAGGCGTCGATTTTTTTCAGCCGTTGGCTGCTGGCGCCGTTCCTGCTCGGCCTGCTGCTGTGCCTGCTGCTGCTGCTCTACCGCTTTTTCGCCGATCTGTTCGTGCTCGTCGGAGAAATGCGGCAAACCAATTGGCACGATCTCGTCACCAGCGTGCTCAACCTGGTCGATCTGGCGCTGACCGCCAATCTCATCCTCATCGTGATCTTCTCCTCCTACGAGAACTTCATCCGCCGCATCGATCCGGCCGATCATCCGGACTGGCCCGAGGGCCTGATGCAAGTCGATTTCAGCGAGCTCAAGCAGAAGCTGCTCGGCTCGATCGTCGGCATCGCCGCGGTCGACGCGCTGGCCTGGTATTTCGATCTGGAAAAAGACCCTGATACGACGAAGCTCGTTTGGGTGCTGGCGTTTCCGCTCACCTTCGCCGCCTGCATGCTGATCCTCGCCATCGCCGACCGGCTTGGCCGCCGGCCGGACAAGCGCGCCGGTTGAGCCGAAGCTGTCGCATTTCGGCAGCAGCCCGCGACAAATTCCCAAGCCTTTCCGGCCGGTTAGGGATTATTAACCTTAACCGGCGTTAATCGGCTCCAACGTTCGCTCGAACGGGGTCGGAATTACGCGTATGCGGGCTTGCCGCTCTTCCCTCTTGTTACTGGCCGTGGCGCTCTGCGCGGCGGGCTGCGCGGCGCAGCCGGTCGCCTATGTGCAGATGCCGCCGCCTGGCCAGATGCAGCCCAGCATCGACACGATGACCTATGGCGCGCCCGCGCCCGCCTATCAGCCCGCCTACGGTTATCAGCCCGGCTATGGCGGCCAGGGCGCGACGGCTTACGCTTATCCCGCCAGCACGGCGTGCACCGGTCTGCTGACTTGCTTTTTTCCGGCAGCGCCCGGCGCCTATCCTGCTGGCGCCAACTATGCGTATCAAGCCGGCGGCCCGGCCTATCAGGCTCCTCCCCGCTACGCTTATCCCGCCCCCGCCCCCGCACCGGTCCCCGTCGCTTCCAGCGCCGCGCCGCTCTATAACGCCACGACTGCGCCCGCGCTGGTGCCCGCAATCACCGCGCAACAACCCTATACGCTCGATTCCGGCGACCGCTTGCGCATCGTCGTGTTCGGCCAGGATGGGCTCACCAATTCCTATCTGGTCGATGCCAGCGGCCACATCGCCATGCCGCTGATCGGCTCCGTGATGGCGAAAGGCGCGACCACCGACCAGCTGTCGGCCCGGCTCGCCGACAAGCTGCGCGACGGCTACATCCGCGAGCCCCACGTGGCGGTCGAGGTCGAAGCCTACCGACCGTTCTTCATCCTCGGTGAAGTCACCGCGCCCGGCCAATACCCTTACGTCGCCAACATGACGGCTGAGACCGCGGTGGCGATCGCTGGCGGCTTCGCCCCGCGCGCCATGCGCCAATCGGTGATCCTGAACCGCACCTATAACGGCCAGCAGATCCGCATGAGCGTTCCGCTCACCTATCAGCTGCGGCCCGGCGACACGATCAACGTGCAAGAGCGCTGGTTCTGACGGACGTCTGTCCTTACGCCCCTTCGAAATACCGGCTGCGATAGGTGTGCTCCTCGACGCCGCCGGCGAGCGCCCAGCTCGCCAATTCCTCGTGGCGCGCGAACCAGACGTCCGGCGACTTGGCGATGTATTGCAAGATTTCCTGCAGCACCGCGGTCATCAGCGGCCGGCCGCCGAACTGGCAGTGAATCACCAAAACCAGAAGCGACATCGGCTCGTTGGCGGCGAGATAATCGAACGTGCCTTTGTGCGCGTCGTAGAGATCGCGCGGATTCGCGCGCATGACCCTGTTGTCGGAAAAATCGGTGGTCGGCACGCCGGCGATGGCGCCGTGCGGCGTTTTGATGAGGATCGGCAGGTCCGCATAGGTGACGTCGCAGGTCCATTTCAGGCCGGCCTGCGCCAAAAACCCCGCGGTCTCCGGCGTGAACGCGACCACCGGGCTGCCCCAGCCTGTGACTTTCTTGCCGCCGCAGGATTCCAGCGCGTCGATGCTCTTGCGGATGGTTTTCTGCTGGTCCTCGAGCGACATGTAGGCGAGCAGCTGATCCTGCGTATAGGCGTGCGCGGCAAGATCGTGACCGGATTTCACGATCTGCTTGACGGCATCGGGATAATCCTCGGTGCAGCGGCCGTTGGTGAAAAAGGTGCCGGGGATCTGCAAACGATCGAGCATGCGGATCAGCCGCCAGACGCCGACCTTGCCGCCATAGGTCGACCAAGCCTTGCTGGCGTGATCGACGGTGCCGGATTTCAGATGCGTGGTCTGCACCGAATAATTCGGCGCCGCGCCTTCCGACCAGGTCTCGAACATCACCGTCACCGAGACCGCGATCTTCTTGCCGTTCGGCCAAGCTGCTTTTGTTGTCACAACGTCGCTCCTTTACTCGATCGGCGGGATGCCCATCGCCGGAATCAATTGCCGCCATTTCGCCAAATCGTCGGCGATAAAGGCTGCGAATGCGGCGTGCGGCAGGTAAGTTGGCGCGCAGCCGATCTTGGCCAGATTGTCGCGAAAACTTTGCTGCTGCTCGACCTCGGCGGTCGCGCGATCGAGTCGCTCGACGATTGCGGCCGGCGTGTTCGGCGGCGCGATCAGGCCGAACCAGGTGTCCATGCGGACCTCGGGCAAACCGTATTCGGCCGTGGTCGGCACGTCGGGGAACAGCGGATGCCGGCTCGGCCCGGTCTGCGCCAGGATCAAAAGCTTGCCGCCCTCGGCGACGCGCGCGCTGGAAAGCCCCAGCGACACCATGTCGATCTGCCCCGCCATGGCGTCGGTCGCGGCTTGGCCGCCGCCGCGATAGGGCACGTGGACGAGATCGATCCCGGTCTTGAGCTTGAGCTCCTCGACGGCGATGTGCAGCGCGCCGCCGACGCCGCCCGAGCCGTAGCGCAATTTTCCCGGGTTGGCTTTGGCATAGGCGATGAATTCCGGCAGCGTCTTCACCGGCAGGCCCGGATAGATCGCGAACACCGTCCATGACGATGTGACTAGCGCGACCGGCGTGTAATCCTTGCCCGGCTCGTAGCGATAGTCCTTTTTGAGGAACGGCAGCATGGTCAGCTCGGACGGGCCGATCATCAGCGTGTAGCCGTCCGGATCGGCGTGACTGAGCACGTCGGTGCCGAGCATCGTCATGCCGCCCGAACGGTTGTCGACCACGATCGGCTGGCCGAGCCGCGCGCTCATCGCCTCGGCATAGAGGCGGCCGAGCACATCGACCAGCGAACCCGCCGGCGTGGTGATGATCAGGTGGATGGGCCGCGACGGATAGTCGTCGGCGCGGGCGCGCAACGGGGCGAATAGAAGCAGCGCGAGGAGAACGACGGACGACAGACGACGGACGACAGAATCAGGGCTTGCCCAATTATCTGTCATCTGTTGTCCGTCTTCCGTCGTCAGCCCTCTACTTCACGTTCTTCGCCAGGAACGCCATCGAGCGCTGCCAGGCGAGGTCGGCGGCGGCCTTCTGATAGCTGCCGCGCTCGTCGCAGTGAAAACCGTGCTGGGCGTCGGGATAGACGTAGATCTCGCAATCGCCGCCGCGCTTTTGCTTGATCGTCTCGACGTCGCTCATCGGGATCGAGGCGTCATTTTCGCCGAAATGCATCTGCACCGGAATTTTCGGCTTCTCGTCGGCGTTCTTGGCGATCTGGCCGCCGTAATAGCAAACGGCGGCGGAGAGCCCGTTGAGCTTGCAGGCGGACAGGAACGAGATCGTGCCGCCCATGCAAAAGCCCATGATGCCGACCGGCCCGCCTTTCTTGAGCTCGTCGATGGACGCCTGCACGTCGCGCAGCATCGCGCCCCAGTCGGGATTGGCGACGAACTTGCGCGCCTCGGCGATCTCGTCGGGGGTGTAGCCGGATTCGAAGTTCGGCTGCTGACGGTCGAACACCGCCGGCGCCAGCGCCGCGTAGCCCTCGCCGGCCAAGCGGTCGCACACCGCGCGGATGTGATGATTGACGCCGAAGATTTCCTGAATGAGGACAATACCGCCCTTTGATGGCCCCGCAGGGTCGGCCCGATAGGCGCCGAGCTTGAAGCTGTCCGAAGAAACCAGCGAAAAATGCTTACCCAAGACGATCCTCCATTGACTGATAACGCGTGAATTCAGTTCCGAGCGGCCCGTTTCGTTTGGGCATGATCTTATCCGAAAACCGGTTCCCACTTTTCGGGATCATGCCCTAGCGGTCGCCGGGCGAGCATACACTGTCGGCAATGTCGGTTGAATGGCAGGCCGGCAGGGCCCGCCGCAGGGCAGGTCAGCGCGTGACGACGATGAAATCCGTGCCTTCGCCGGTCTCCTCGCCGAGACCCTGGTCGGAGACCACGAGAGAAGAGCCCGGCACGATCAATGCGGAAATCCGGTCGATGGCGTCCTGGGGAATGTCGATACGGGCGAGCGCTTCCGCCGGCGTTTGCGGCGGCGGCAGGTCGCCGAGCGACCTTGCGACGGGTTCCTCGCGTTGGCCGCGCCGCGCCGCGCGCCGGCCGTTGTCGACGTCGCGCTTTGCCTTCGGCGGCTCGCCGGGCAGCGACACCACGTTCCAGCGCAACGTCGCGCCGTCGTCCAGATACGACATCGCCGTGAAGACGTGGGTGCCGAACGCCTGCTCCGGATGGTCGATGGTCACCGGCGCGTAGAACAGCGGGCTAAAATTCTGCCGCACGTAGATCTTCTTTTCCTTGCGGCTGACGAAGATCGAGATCGGCCCCTGGGTCGCGGCGTGTCCGGTTTCGACAAGCGTGGTCGGCTTGGCCGCCGGGACCGGCGCGGCATCCGCCGGCTGATCGGTCGCCACCACCGGCGTGGCCACGGAGCCGCGCAGCTTATCGGTCTCGACGGGCGGGGGCGGGGGCGGCGCTGCAACGAGCTTGGCAAGCCCTTCCAGTTGCGGGGCCGGGCCTGGCACCGCCGCTTTGGCTTCGGCCGTCGGCAAAGCTTCGGTTTTCGGCGGCTCGACGGCGCCCGGCGTTTTGCCCTCGTCGCCGGCCGGCGCAGTGGCGACTGTCGCGGCAGGCGCGGCTGTCACCGGAGTTTCAGACTTCGCCGGCGCGACGGCATCCGTCGTTTTGGTGTCGTCGCTGACCGGCACCGCCTTCGCCGGCTCCGGCGTCACCGGGGCGGCAGCGGCTGGCGTTTCAGATTTCGGCAGAGCGACGGCGTCGGTTTTTCTAGTGTCGTCGTTGGCTTGCGCGGTCCTGGTGGCTTCCGGCGCGGCGGGAGCCGCCGCAGCCGGAGCGGGAGCCGGCATCGCCTTGTGGACGAACAGATGGGCATCCGCGAACGCGACCGGCTTCAACTCGGCGCGCGCGACGATGACCCGAACGCCGACCTTGGTGACACTGAACAGCTTCATGGCAAATTCGCGCGGCATGCGGATGCAGCCGTGCGACGCCGGATGACCGATATTCTCGCCCTCGTGCAGCGCGACGCCGGACCAGGTGATGCGCTGCATGAACGGCATCGGCGCGCCGCTGTAGATATTGGAGCGGTGGAAGCGTTCCTTGCCGATGACGCTGAAGACGCCGGTCGGCGTCGGCAGGCTGGGCACGCCGGTGGCCACCAGCGTGTCGGCGACTTCCCTGCCGTCGGCGTAGAGGTGCAGCTTCTGCTGATTGATCGAAATGACGATTTGCAGCGGACCTTTCGGCAGAGCGCCGAACGGCTCCTTGCCGACCCGCTCGGTTTCCTTGGGTTCCGGCTTTTGGCGGACCTTGGCCGATGCCGGCGACGCCAACGCGACGGCGACAGCGAGCGCGCAGATACCGGCGGCCAAGGCACGCCGGCGAAGACGCAAAGCGTCGCGCTTGTATTCAGTACGCAATGTCAGCCCCGGCCAAAGCAACCCACGATTCGAGGTGCAAATCTTACAGAACACCGCCGCCCCACACCACCAGGCTACACCCGGTGACGTTGAGATTTAATTATTATGGTTCATAGAAGACACAGCCGTGACGCCGTCCCCGCTTCACGATTGCGGCACCAGCGCGAAGGCCTTGGCCAACAGCTCGTACGAGCGCTTCCGCGCCGCATGGTCGTAAACCATGGTGGTAATCATTAACTCGTCGGCGCGCGTCGCTTCGATCAGCGCCTGCAATCGGACCTTTACTTTTTCGATACTGCCGACGACGAGCCGGGCGCGCTGGAGCGCCATGCGCCCGCGGTCGGCCGGCGTATAGGCGTAAGCGGCGGCTTCCTCGGGTGAGGCCAGCGGCAGATATTCGCCTTTGGCGCGGCGCACATAATGCAGGTCGGCGCTCAACGCGATGCGCTCGGCTTCGGCATCGGTGTCGGCCGCGATCACCGCGGTGCCAAGGATGGCATAAGGCTCCTTGAGCGTTGCCGACGGCTTGAAATGGTCGCGATAGCTGAGCATGGCGCTCGCCGCGTCGTAATCGGCGAAGTGATAGGCAAAGGAAAATCCCAGGCCGACGGCGGCGGCAAGCTCGGCGCTGTAGCCGCTGGAACCGAGCAGCCAGATCGGCGGCAGCGCAACGTCGGCCGGCACCGCGCGCACGTTGCGGAACGGATGTCCTTCCGGGAACCCGCCGCGTTCGAGCAGCAGCAGCTCCTGGAACCGTTCGAGGAAGTCGTCGCCCTGGCGCGGATCCTGCCGGGCACGCAACGCGTAGGAGGTGACCTGGTCGGTGCCCGGCGCTCGGCCGAGCCCGAGATCGATGCGCCCGGGGAACAGCGCCTCCAGCACCTTGAAGCGCTCGGCGACCATCAGCGGCGCATGGTTCGGCAGCATCACGCCGCCCGAGCCGACGCGCATATGCGACGTTATCGCCGCGATCTGCCCGATCATGATGTCGGGCGCGGAGCTGGCGATGTTGGCCAGATTGTGGTGCTCGGCGACCCAATAGCGCTTGTAGCCGAGCCGGTCGGCGAGCCGCGCCAGATCGAGCGAATTGCGCAGCGCCACCGACCCGGGCGTGGCCGTGGTGACGGGCGACAGATCGAGGACGGAAAGCGGGACCACGCGGAAACGTTCTGCTTTTGTGATTATGTCGAACGCTCAAGTCTATGTGGTCTTGGGATGCACTGCCATCAATCCCACGCCGAAAATTGACCGCCGCTCAGTGGTTCGTCGGTGGCACGTACGGACCGCCGAAGCCCGAAGGCTGGGCGACGGGTTGAACGGTGGCGCGGACTTGGCGGGCGGGAGGCGGCCTGGCGGCAACGCGGTTTGGCAGTGGGACGAAGGGACCGCCGATACCGGATGGCTGGCCGCCGAGTTGGACGGTCGCGCGCGCTTGGCGGGTACGTTGCGTCTTGGCGGCAAGGCGGTGCCGGTGGGCGGCCTTATGGGTCTCCGCGGGGGGCGGCTCGACCGCGGTCGGCGCGGTGTCGGGCTTGGTCTCGGGGTTGTTGGCTTTATTGGTCTCTTGGTTGGTTTCTTGATTGGCTTGTTCCGTCGGGGCCGTTGGCGCGGCGGGCGCAGCTTGCTCGGCCGCCGGCTCGGTTGCCGCAGTATCCGTCGTGGCTGGCGGCGGTTCGCTCGACGGGGCTGGTGGCGGTTCGGGCGGCGTGACCAAGGCCTCATCCTGCTTTGCTTCGGGCTCGGTCGCGGGAGCCTGCGCGACCGCGGCCGGTTGCTCCGGCGCCGGCTGCTCCGGTTCCGCAGCGCCGGTTTCGGGAGCGGTCGCGGCGGTGCTGGCGACGGCGCTCGGCGGCGCGACATGATCCTCGTGATCGGGTTGCGGCGGCGCCGCTTCGGCGGGAGCGCCGTCGGCCTGGCCGGCCGGAAAACGAACGCCGAATGATTCCGTCGCCGCGGGCGTTGCGGCGGACGGATTGCCGGCGGCGAGTTGCAGCGGCGCGGCGCCGGTCGCCAGACGGCTCAAGGGCTCGTGGTTGACGCGGAACGTGGCGAATATGGCGAAGCCGCAACTCAGCGCGACGACCGAGGCAACCACAGCCGCGATCAAAAGACGGACATCAGGAAACATTCGACCTCGCATTACGGCCGCGCGCGATCTCGGGCGAAGCACGCGTCACTGGCGGATGCCGATCATCGCGAGGCAGATGGCGCCGCGTCGACGCCAGCCTACAGCCCGGCGTCCAACGGGCGCGACACTAACTGAGTCGGCGAAATTTCAATGCAAAAAATTCAAGAAAAATCGCAGCGGGGTTCCCTAGCGTGTGATCGCGTTTTGCGCCGAGGCGGAAGCCGGTGCTGAGCCAGGCAACACCACCACGCGGGTGCCGACGGTCACGCGGCTGTACAGGTCGGCGACGTCGTCGTTGGTCAGCCTGATGCAGCCAGAGGACACGAAGGTGCCGATGGTCGACGGCTGGTTGGTGCCGTGGATGCGATATTCCGTATTGCCGAGATACATGGCGCGCGCGCCAAGCGGATTGGTGTCGCCACCGGCCATGAAGCGCGGCAGGTAAGGCTGGCGGCCGATCATCTCCTTGGGCGGGAACCAGTCCGGCCATTCCTTCATGCGGCTGATGCGTTCGGCGCCCGTCCAGGTGAAACCTTCGCGGCCGACGCCGACGCCGTAGCGCATCGCCTTGTTGTTGCCGAGCACCAGATAAAGGTAGGTGTTCGGCGTATCGATGACGATCGTGCCGGCCGGTTCCCGGGTGACGTAATCGACCAGCTGGCGGCGGAACTGCGGCGGCAATTCCTTGCGCGGCCCGGTCTCGGGCTGTTCATCCGGCGGCAGCGCCGCGATGACCGTGTTGCGGTTTTGCGCGGCCGCGGGCGGCGGCGCATAGTTCGGCGTGCGCACCGTGCCGGTGACGTCGTCCGACCCGGGAATGCCGGCCGGCGGCCGTTGGAACCCCTCGCCCGCCATGGCGGGCGCCGGCTGTGGCGGCAAATCGGTGTACGCACCTGGATAAACGCGGCTTGCCTGCGCCGGCGGGTACGGCACGTAGGGGCCGCCGACCGGAGCGTCGTATGCATCGTCGCGCGGGTCGTAGATCGCGCCGGGCGGCGGCAGCGGCGGGGCCGCATAGCCTGGCTGCGCATAAGGCGGCGGGTAACCCGGCGGCGGCGGATAATACTGCGCCGCGGCGGCGCCGACGGAACCCGCAAGGGCGAATGCTATGACGACAACGCTGAGGCTTGAACGCAAGGCAAATCCCCCAAGGCAATCCCGACCCGCATTTTTCTAGCGGCAACCTTGGCAGAAGATGGGGCAGGAAAAAGGCAATAAAGCAGCAGATGACGCGGCACGGCCGCGACCGGACGGCGCAAGGGCGATTTCAACGCCGATAGCGTAAATCAAACACTAACGATTTGGGTCCCACCGCAAGGCTGCTAACATGCGCAAGGCTGCTACCATGGGAATGAGACCGGGAATCAGAGTGCGACCAGAGTTCTTGGAGAGACTGACGTGAAGCGCTTTGCCTATGGCGCGATTGCTCTGATGCCCGCCTGCCTGATGCTTGCTTGCCCGATCCTGCCGGCCCGCGCGCAAAATCAGGCCGTCGACGACCTCAAGGGCAAGATTTTCGATGCGCGAATGGCAAAGCAGACCTTCGCCGGCGCATTGAAATTCTGCAGCGAGCTCGACGGCAAGCATTTTTATTTCCAGCCGCGCGATCGCGTCCTCGATCTCGAGGAGTATCACCGGTCGCTGGAAAATCTGGCCAAGCAACAGGTCTATAATCCCGAGAAGCATCGGCCGTGGACCGAGCAGGACGCCACCGACCGCTGGGACCAGGTGCAAAAACAAGCGGTCAGCGACCAAACCAATTGCCAACTGGTGGCAAGCCTGCCGGCGCTCGAGAAAGAGCTCGATGATTTGGAGAAGACGCCGCAGACGTCAGAGAAGAAAAATTGAAAGCATCGTCCGCCGGTCCGATCATGCCAAGCGAGCGAAGGAATTTCGCGTTGCCGGCCTGGCCGGAGGCCGACTTCAAAAGCGCTTGATCGGCGCGCTACACTTCGACACCGGATGTTGCGGTCGCGCTTTCTCGGCTACAAGGAACCGAGCGATCTCGTGCCGCGAGCGAGGGAAAACCAGATGCCATCCTTAAGCGACTGGAAGGTGCCGGCCTCCGCGCAACCGAAGCCGGAAGATTATGGCTACGACCTCGAACAGGCCTTCAATGCCGTGGTGGGGCTTCGCGCCATCATTCCGGGCGACGCCTACACGGCGGAAACGCTCGGCACCGAACGCGCCGGCAACGGCGTGTTCATTCGCGGCAACGGCTTGGTGCTGACCATCGGTTACCTGATCACGGAAGCCGAGACGATCTGGCTCAGTCTCAACGACGGCCGCTCCGTGCCCGGCCATGTGTTGGGCTACGACCAGGAGACCGGCTTCGGCCTCGTCCAGGCACTCGCCAAGCTCGACATGCCGGGGCTCGAAATCGGCCACTCCGCCGCGGCCGCGATCGGCGAGCGCGTCGTGGTCGCCGGCGCCGGCGGCCGGCAGCGCTCGGTCGCCGCCCGCATCGTCGCCAAGCAGGAATTCGCCGGCTATTGGGAATACGTGCTCGACGAAGCGATCTTCACCGCGCCGGCGCATCCGAACTGGGGCGGCACCGCGCTGATCGGACCGGCCGGCGATCTCCTCGGCATCGGCTCGTTGCAGCTGCAGCACGCCGTCGAGAAGGGCCAGGCACAGAACATCAACATGATCGTGCCGATCGATCTGTTAAATCCTGTCCTCGACGACCTCATGAAGTTCGGCCGCCGCAACGCGCCGCCGCGGCCGTGGCTCGGGCTTTACGCCACCGAGGTCGAGAACCGGCTGGTCATCGTCGGCCTGGCCGACAAGGGACCGGCGAAGAAGGCCGACCTGCGCACCGGCGACATCGTGCTGTCGATTGCCGGCAAGGAAGTGCGCGATCTCGCCGGCTTCTTCCGCCGCGTCTGGGCCCAAGGCGAAGCCGGCGTCGACGTGCCGATCTCGATCTACCGCGACGGCGACACCATGGACGTGCGGGTGAAATCGAGCGAGCGTAATCGGTTCCTCAAGGGGCCGAGCTTGCATTGAGACTCGTCATTGCGAGCGAAAGCGAAGCAATCCAGCGCTGAGGCGCCGCCTGGATTGCTTCGTCGCTTCGCTCCTCGCAATGACGGCTACTGCGCCTCGAACAATGCCCGTAATCCTTCGCGATAAGTCGGATAGCGCAAGCTGACGCCGAGTTCACGTTTGAGCTTGTCGTTCTTCACACGGCGGCATTCCCGCCAAAAACTTAGCGCCATCGGCGACATCGTCGGCGCTGCTTGCTCGAACGGAATTTCCGGCGGCGGCTCCACGCCCATGAGCTGCGCGGCAAAGACGATCGGATCGGCCGGCGGCGTCGGCGCGTCGTCGGCGACGTTGAATATTCCAGATACCCTGCGCGTGAACGCAGCATCGACCGCTTGCGCGATGTCGCCGACGTGGATGCGGTTAAAGACCTGGCCAGGCTTGATGATGCGGCAGGCGCTGCCGCGCGCGATTTGCACCAGCGCGTTTTGTCCGGGGCCGTAAATGCCGGCGAGGCGCAGGATGGCGACCGCGATGTTGTGGCCCGCGCCAAAATCCAGCCAAGCTTGCTCGGCGGCGAGCCGTTCGCGGCTGCGCGCCGCGCCCGGCTGCGGCGGCGTTGCCTCGTCGACCCAGGCGCCGCCGCGATCGCCATAAACGCCGATGGTCGAGAGATAGACGATTGCGCGCAGCCGTTGCGCGTGAGCCAGAACATCACCGCAGGCGCGCAGCACCGGATCGCCGTTGTCGTCCGGCGGCACCGAAACTAGCGCCGCATCGGCCTCGACAATGGCGCTGCGCAAGTCCGGTGCCACCGCGCTGCCGTCGAAGATGAGCGCCGTCAGCCGTCCCGAGGGATGGGCGTTCAACGCGGCGGCGCGCTCGGCGCCGCGCACGGTGCCGACGATGCGATGGAATTTCTCGCCGAAGTTTTCGACGAAATGCTCCGCCGAATAGCCGAGACCGAAACAGATCAGTGTGGACATTGGGTCACTCGCACGCTGCGGCCCATTCGGCGATGACCCCGGGATCGGATTCGCGGTGTTCCGCCTTGCAGCGCTCCAGTCGCGCGCGGTCGAGACGGCCGAGCGCCCACACCGCGGCGCCGCGAACGAGCGGCGAAGCATCGCCGAGCAACCGCTCGGCTTCGCCGGCGAGGTTAACGTCTTCGGAATTACCGATCGCGATCAGCACGTTGCGCAAAAATCGATTGCGGCCGATGCGCTTCACTGCGCTTTTCGCAAACAGCGCACGAAAGCCGGCGTCGTCGAGCCGCGCCAGTTCGGCGAGTTGCGGCGCGTGCAACACCTCGCGGGCTTGAAGTTTTATCTCGCGGCCGGCCTGAGCGAACTTGTTCCATGGACACACCGCCAGACAATCGTCGCAGCCGTAGATGCGGTTGCCCATCAACGCGCGCAATTCGCGCGGGATGGCGCCCTTGTGCTCGATGGTGAGATACGAGATGCAGCGCCGCGCATCGAGCCGGTACGGCGCCGGAAATGCTCCCGTCGGGCAGACGTCGAGGCAGGCGTGACAGGTGCCGCAATGATCGCGCGCCGGCGCATCGGGCGGCAAGTCGAGCGTGGTGAAGATGGCGCCGAGGAACAGCCAGGAACCGAGCTCGAGCGACACCAGATTGGTGTGCTTGCCCTGCCAGCCGAGCCCCGCGGCTCCCGCGAGCGGCTTCTCCATCACGGCTGCGGTATCGACGAACACCTTGATGTCGCCGCCGGCTTGTTCGATCAGCCAGCGGCCGAGCTTCTTTAGCCGCGGCTTGATCACCTCGTGGTAGTCGTCGCCCTGGGCATAGACCGAGATGGCGCCGCGCCTGCGTTCTTTCAAAATTGCGAGCGGATCGCCGCGCGGGCCATAATTGACGCCGAGCAGCACGATCGCGCGCACCTCCGGCCACATCGTGCGCGGATCGCCGCGGCGATCGGCCTTGGCCGCCATCCAATCCATGTCGCCGTGAGCGCCTTCGGCGAGGAAGGTTCGCAACCGCCCGGCGGCAAAAGGGATCGCATCGGGCCGCGCCACGCCGATGACGTCAAAGCCTTGGGCGCGGGCGGCGTCGGCGAGCGCGGCCTTCAGCTCAGCCGGTGTCAGAAGTCGAGATCGGCGTAGCTCGGCGCCGGCTGCAGCCCCGCCAGCGTCTCGGTGAGCAGCGCGCGGAACGACGGCCGCGATTTTATTCGCGCGTACCAGGCCCTCGCGGTCTTGTCTTCGTCCCACGGCACTTCGCCCAGATAATCGGCGGCGGACAAATGCGCCGCCGCGGCCAGATCGGCAAAGGTCAGGCTTTCGCCGGCGAGCCAGTCGCGGGCGCGCACGAGCCAGCCGATATAGGCCAGATGGTAGCGAATATTGACGCGCGCAGCACGCAGTGTGTCGGTATCGGGCGGCCCGCCGCCATGGGCGGCCGGGATGTAGCGCTTGTAGATGCGCTCCATCACCAGCGCGCCGGAGACCTCCTCGAAGAACTTGTCGTTGAACCAATGGGTCAGGCGGCGGACTTCGACGCGGGGGCCGGTCTCGCGCGGGAAGAGCCCAAGCTCGGCGAGCCTGCCGCCGCGCGTCTCGGCGAGATATTCGACGATGACGGCCGCGCCCGGAACCGGCGGCGCGCCCTCTTCCACCAGCACCGGCGTGGTGCCGGCGGGATTGAGCACCAGGAATTCCTGGCGCCGTTCCCAGGTCCGCTCCTCGACGAGCCGCGGCGTTTGGCCGAGCTCCTCCAAGACGAGCCGGATAAAACGCGAATGCGGACAGAATGGATGATGAAACAGTGTCAGCATATCCGAATCAGGCGTCAGGTATTGGGGATCAGGCATCAGAACCTGCTTTGCTCCCAAGACTTGACGTTAGACGCCTGATACATTCCCCCTTGATTCCCGAACCCTGATCCCAAATCCCTGGCGATCATCCCTTTATAGGCGACGACACCGCGCAGGCAACCTCGCCGCCCTTCCCCGCCGCGGAGCTACCTATGACGTTGGACGTAATCAAGGCGGTCTTCCTCGGTATCGTCGAGGGCTTGACCGAGTTCATCCCGGTGTCCTCGACCGGGCACCTGCTCCTGGTCGGCCATTTCTTCGGCTTCGACGACGACGATTTCGGCAAGACCTTCGCGGTGCTGATCCAACTCGGCGCCATCCTGGCGCTGCTGTCGATCTATTTCGGGCGGTTGTGGCAGCTGTTCCTCGGCATGTTCACCGACCCCGAAGCGCGGCGCTTCGTCATCGGCGTGCTGATCGCGTTTTTTCCGGCCATGGTGTTGGGCGCGTTGTTGTACGGCTTCATCAAGAGCGTGCTGTTCAATGTCTGGATCGTCTGCACCATGCTGGTGATCGGCGGCTTCGTCCTCTTGTGGATCGACCGGCTCGATCTCAAACCGCGCTATCACGACGCCACCAAATTCTCGCTGCCGATGTATTTGGGCATCGGCGTGGTGCAATGCCTGTCCATGGTTCCGGGCGTGTCGCGCTCCGGCGCCTCCATCGTCGCCGCCATGCTGTTCGGCGCCGACAAGCGGGCGGCGACGGAATTCTCCTTTTGGCTGGCGATGCCGACCATGGTCGGCGCCTTCGCCTATGAAGCGTATAAGAGCCGGGCGGAGCTCGCCGGCGGCAGCAATTTGATGCTGATCGCCATCGGCTTCGCGGTGTCCTTCATCTGCGGCTGGTTCGTAGTCAAGACGCTGCTCGGCTACGTGTCGCGGCATGGCTTTGCGCTGTTCGCCTGGTGGCGCATCGCCGTCGGCGCGCTCGGGCTGATCGCGCTGGCCATGGGGCTGTGAAAGCGGCCTGGGTCTGAGCTAAGATGACGCCGCGCGGCGCCATGTTGCGCGCGCGTCCTGCTCACCTCGAAAGGATCGCTTCCATGGCGAAGAAACAAACGGACAGCGTTTACCGGATTGTCGACGTCGTCGGCGTCAGCGAGAAATCATGGGAGGATGCCGGCCGCCGCGCGGTGGAAACCGCCGCCGGCTCGCTGCGCGATCTGCGCGTCGCCGAAGTCACCAAGATGGACATGCGGGTGGAGAACGGTAAGGTTTTGGCCTTTCGCACCCGCGTCGCGCTGTCGTTCAAATACGAGGCTTGATCGCGCTCGGCATCATTCCCGCGAAAAGGGGATGATGCCGAATCGGAAGGGTGCTCCAAGGTTTCTTATTTGGCCGCGTTTTCTTGCGGAAAACCGGCGTCCTCTTTTTCGAAAAGCGCTCCAAGCCGGGGGCTTGCGGCGGGTCCGCGTGTTCGGCCACTTCAATCCGGACGACGACCGGACAGCATGAATTCTCCGACCGACGTCTCGGCGTAATAGTCGAGCCCCGCCGCCTCGGCGAACAGATCCGAATCGCCGCCGCCCAACCCGCACGGCGCGAGATTCATGGCCGTCGCCACCAGGTACATCTGCTGAAACAGTGCTCCAGTATTTTTCAGGGTCACCGCATAGGCCATCGACTGGTATTTCCAGGCCACGCGCTGGAACCGCGCGGCGAGCGTAATGAGCACGTCGGGCGGCGTGTCCAAACCGGATGCGCCGCAGGCATCGGCAAGCAACCGTTTCTGCCGCGGGCCGAGGTCGGCCAGATGCTCCAGCTCGTGCGCCAGCGGATCGTAGTGATAAAGCCCCGGTTCGACGCCCGCGCAGCGCGACAGCGTGAGATACAGCTCGAGTTCGTGCATGGCGCCGCCGGCGGCACAGGGGCGTATCGACGCTTCGTATGGGCTGCCGCGCTCGCGGCCGGCGGGATGCACCTCCTTGAGACGCGCTGCACGATAGAGAAATTCACCCAGCTGCAGGGCGCTGAGCGGCTCGCCGTGCGTGCGCACCGAACGGCGCGCTTCTGCAACGCGGGAAAACGGTACGTCACCCGCGTCGAGCGCACGCATGTCGGGCCTGTGGAGCGCGACACGCCGCGCCGACACCGGCGGCTTCACCGCCGGCAGCGGCGGCAACGCATCGAGAAAGCGGTACGTGCCGCCGTAGGGATAGTCGTGGCGTCCCAACCGGCTGCGGCTATGGAACAGGAGGTCGTGGAATTCCCACTGGCGCAGCGGCACGCTGTCGTCCTCGGCGATGCGACCATTTTCCGCGCATGCGGACACCGCCTTGCCGTTGGCGAGCAAGGCGACGAATGCCGCGATGGTCGCTGCGTCGAAGTCATGCATGGCCGCCGCCAATTCCGCCGCGGTATGCGGCGCCGCGAGCAGCGCGAGCAGCGCCGCGCCGCGACCGTCATGAATAACGACCCGGGCGCGGCCGAGCGGGCTTTCCACCCGCATCGTGGCGTCCACACGGCGCAGACACGCGAAGCGCGACAACAGAAATTTTCCGTTGATCGATACGTCTTCGAGACGAAACGCCGGCGCGGCCGGCTCCAGCGTCGCGAGCGGGTGACCGCGCTGCGCAAGCGTGTAGCGGACGATACCTTTGCGCTCGATTTCGCCAAGCGCGAAGTAGAGACGGGCAAGATCCACCCCCCGATCCTCGGCACCTGCGCCCATCGCTTCGTTGCAGATGGCGTCGCGGTCCAGGCCGCCGCGCGCAAGGCGGTCGAGCAAGGTCCGGAATGCACTGCCGGGGCGGTTCAAGCGCAAGGCGGCGCCGGAGGGACCGGCGACGAGGATGTCTTGTCCGTCGTCGCGCACCTCCACGTTCGGCATCAGCTGAAGAGTGTAGAGATGCTGCACGCCGTTCGCCCTAGAAGAAAATCGAAATCGGGTTCAGTTCATTTTCCCGCAGCGGTTTTTCCAACCAGCCCATCTTGACCGGCACTTCATACAAGCGCCCCGGGGCATAACGCGGCCAGAAATGCCGCAGGCCCGGCACCACCACCTTGACCACCGGCATCCCCACGTCCGCGCGGGTCTGATCCAGCACCAGCATCTCCATGCCCTGCGCCTCGACGATGCTGCGGCAGTGGTCGATGTCCTGCAAAAACTCGCCGCTGTGCTGCATCGGGTAATCGCCGAAACGCTTGAACGGCCGATCCGAGTCTGCCGCCATATAGGGCTGATTGGCAACCGTGGCGTGGCGCAGCCATTCCAGCGTCTCGCCGTCTTCCAGCGACAACTCGCCGCCTTCGCCGGTATGCGCCATGGCCAGCATCTGGTTCATCTCCGCAAAGGCACGCTGCAAAGCGATGCGCGCATCCAGATGGCAGCCCAGGCCGAACAGCAGCCGTTCTTCCTTGCCCTCCATCATTTTCGATGCCGCCACAAATACCGGAATGCCCAGATCAGTGGTCAAGTCCAACGCCCACGTTGCGCGTTGACAGCGCCGGCGATAGTGCTCCGCCAATTCCAGCAGATAAGGTTCGCCGAAAGTGTCCACGGCAACACCGGGCTTGCGTAGCCGGTTGTACCACCACAAGGCCACCGCATCGCGCTCCACCAGCTCAAAGAAGCCCTGCAAGATCGCCTCTTCCAGCGTGTTGCCCGCTGCGTTGCCGTTGGAGCACCCCATCGAATAGCAGATATTATCGCCCTCGCGCGCCGGGGCGCGGTAGTACACCAACTGCGTCGGCAAATACCTGTGGCGCTGCGCCGTCAAAGACCACAGCGGCGTCCAGTCGATGGGCGCATTTTCATCCAACGGTTCCGGCACCCGGTTGAAACGCGAGTCTTTTTTGTTGCAAGCCTCCCGTTCCGCATACTGCCGCGCGCTGTAGAGCATGACGTCGTTGGGGTGATAGGCTTCGCGATCCTTCCAATCCCGCAAAGCACGCGTTACCCGCAGTTCCCCACCCGTCAACTCGCCACTATAACGCTCGACCGCCTCGCACAATGCACTCGCCTTGGCCTGGGTCTCCGACATCCCCTTGCCGCTGCTGGCATTGCGCAGGCCGTGCTTGAGATAATCCAGCCGATCCGTTTTCATCGCACGGTTGTGGCCGGCCATATAAACATGGGCGATACCCTCATCCTGGCGCAGCGGCGCCAGCACCCGCACCACGCCGGTAATTGGGCTGACCAGATGTTCGTACTTTTTCAGCGTTGTTTCCGGCGAAACACTGCGGTGCCCGCCGTCGCGCACGAATGCCGCCTTGCCTGACTGAAGCTGCATCGGCCGCATCACGGGGTTTTCCGCCGTGCCACAGGCAGGGCAATGGGGATGACGCACCAGCGCATGGGTCTGCGAGGTCTGAGTCGCCCAATCGAGGCTCAGCACCTTACCCGCCAATCCACCGGCGGCGCCCGCCAAGAACTGCGCCGCCGCGATCGCCGCCATTTGACAAGCCGCAGCCCGTGTCGCGGGCAGCGCGCCCAGCGCCGTGCATGGCGGTGCAGCCAGATTCTTTTTCTCGGCGACGAAGCGATGCACTGCCCGATTGCGCTCCAGTCGCTGGCGCATACACACCCAGCAGCCCGTTTCACCCGGCTGGAACAGCGGCCCCAACCACAACTCGCGCCCCGTCACTCGGACCAACAGCCACGGGCGGTTCGTCCGTAAAGCCGCCGCATTGATCGCCGCCAGATCGGCCCGCAGATGATCATCCGTCAGCACCAGCAACAAGTCGCCCTGTTCCCGCTTGCCGAGCTTGACTCCCGTTGCCTCCAGAGCCGACAGCATCGCTGCGGAATCCGTCTCGCCGACAGTCCGGACGGCCACCCGCTTGTCTCGCAACGCCACCAGCGCGGCGGCCGGCTCAATGCCCGCCCCATGCCAAAACGCCGCCACACTGGCCGGAATGTCCGGGGTCGCCTCGGCCAAATACCCGTTGGCTTCCATTCCGTTCAGTACGTAATACACCCTGGCCGCATCCACCTGACCGGACAGGGCATCGACGATCTCATCCGTACTGTGCCGTCCATCCATCAGCGGAACTATCTTTTCGTAGGCACCGCCGTGCAATGCCTTGGCGGCTTCTTCCGATAGGATCAACACCCCTTCGCCGGGAATCACTTCCACATGCAAGTGGGCTTTGAAAACCGGGGTGTTTATCATCGCATTCCCAGCAATGAATTTGTTTGGAACGCCATCATGTCCAGGCCGCGAAGGGCGCTCGAATCAAACATGTGCCACCACGTCGCCGGTCGCTGCAACAACCGGAAATGCGATTTGGTTCGGCAAGTCTGGATGCCTGCCAAACAAGTCTGGACGCCTGCCAAAGCGTCGCCAACGATTCAGCCAACGCTGCTCGCCGCAGACAAAAGCCCGGCGGGTTTGCGCACGCGGGGGAAGCCGATTGTTCCGCCTGGCCTGCGCAAAAACACCCGCGGGGCTTTTCCCCGGCCAAACCGACCTGTGTGTTGAAAAGGGTTGCCAGAAAACGAAACAGGAAACGAAACCGGGTAATCCCCATTTCCGCCCGGAACTCGTCCGCCGCGCCGCCGCCTTCACCACCCCCGATGCCAGATGCCCGGGACGACGAGCATGGCTGCGGGTGCAGGAACGCGGGTATAATTCGCTCCCGGCCGGGTTACGGTTACCGATTACAACGACACTGCGAGTCCGCAACTACCGCAACGCTCTACTGCTACAATTCGCAAATTTCGGAACTCGCTCCAGTACTCGCACACCAGCTCCAAGCCTTCCTACTCGCTGCCTTCTCCACATCAACGTCCGACAAGTCGGTCGGCTTGGCCGGAATGACCAGATAAAATACCTTGTCGTCGTTCTGCACCGCCTTGATCGACAGGCCGGCGGGCACGTCCACGCCTTCCGCTTTCAGCGTTGCAGCCGGGTCGGCCAATAGTTTCTGCTTGAAGCCTTCGTCCGCCCAGCTCTTGGCGATGAGTTGGCTCCATTTCTTGCCTTGCTCTTCTCGGTTCATGGCCGTGGTTCCTTCTCTTTTTCAGTCAAAGAAAACAGCTGGAAGCAGTTTTTTGACACCGCCTTTATTTACACGGCGCGAGCACGTGAAATCGGCTTTCGGCGTCGCATTTCGCCGCGACAGCATTCTGCCGCAACAGTGAGGTTGTCAAGGATCGCAGACCGCCGAAGGCGGCGGCGCCATAGCGCGTCGAAGACGCGTGTAACCGCGCCGATGGCGCCGTCCTTGACAACCTCACCAACACGAACAACCAGCATCCAAGCGATCAAGGCCGCCACCCGATCAGTTTCAGATTAGCAATCTCCCTGACAGGGATGTGAAATCGGCTCGGGCCTGAGCTAAGATGGTCTTTCGCGGGGCCAAATCGCGCGCGCGTCTTAGCTGCGAAAGGACCGCTTCCATGGCGAAGAAACAAATGGACAGCGTTTACCGGATTGTCGACGTCGTCGGCGTCAGCGAGAAATCATGGGAGGATGCCGGCCGCCGCGCGGTGGAAACCGCCGCCGGCTCGCTGCGCGATCTGCGCGTGGCCGAAGTCACCAAGATGGACATGCGGGTGGAGAACGGCAAGGTTTTGGCCTTTCGCACCCGCGTCGCGCTGTCGTTCAAGTACGAGGCTTGATCGCGTTCTGCGTCGTCCCCGCGAAAGCGGGAATCCATGATCACTGTCGGCGCAGGACTATATGAACCTGTGATTATGGGCCCCCGCTTTCGCGGGGACGACGGCTACGCCGTGTGCGGATCGAACTGGCCGCTCTTGCGGAAGCGCCACAGATAGGATGGCACGATCGCCGCGATCGACTCCGGTACGATGCCGAGCGCTTCCAGCGTGCGGCCGTCGCGCTTGGCGTCTTCTGAAACGACGCTGTCGCGCTTGAGCAGTTCGACCTGATCGGGCGTGAGCGGCGGCTTCGGCAGGAATTGCAGCAACGCCGCTTGCACTTTCATCAGCGCGAACGGCGCCGGCACCAAGAGCCGGCGGCGCTGGATGGTGGCGATCGTGAATTCCATCAGCTCCTTGAACGTACGCACGTCCGGCCCGCCCAATTCGTAGATCGTGCCCGGCTTGGTGTCGCCGTCGACCGCCTTGGCGATGGCCTCGGCGACGTCTCCGACGAATACCGGCTGAAAGCGCGTCTGACCGCCGCCGGGCAGCGGCAATACCGGCGCCATGCGGGCGAGCGCCGCGAAGCGGTTGAAGAAATCGTCTTCGGGGCCGAACAGGACCGACGGCCGCACGATCGTGGCCTCGGGCAGCCCGGCAAAAACCCGCCGCTCGCCTTCCGCCTTCGACTGCGCATAGTGCGACGGCGCGTTCGCGTCGGCGCCGATCGCCGAGACATGGACGAGCCGGGCGCCGGCGGCCTTGGCGGCAAGCGCCACCGCCTCGGCGCCCTCGGCCTGCACCGCATCGAAGCGCTGGCGGCCGCGCTCGAACAGGATGGCGACCAGGTTGATGACGATATCGGCGTCGCGCACCGCCGCCGCGACCGACTGCGGGTAGCGCACATTGGCCTGCACCGCGTGGATCTGCCCGACCCGGCCCATCGGCCGCAGAAAGCCCGCGAGCTCGGGCCGGCGCACCGCGACGCGGATGCGGTACTGCCGCTGCGCCAGCGCCCGCACCACGTGGCGGCCGAGGAAGCCTGAGCCACCGAACACGGTGACGAGCGTCTCGAGCTTGTTTTTTGCGGTCATCGGCGGCGGAAATACAGGATCGCTGGCGAACTGTATAGGGTGCTGGCGTGGAGCATGATCTTTTCGGAAATCCGGTGCCCCCCTTTTCCGGATCATGCTCCAGCCCGTTCCGTTGACAAGCCCAAGACCGCTCCGTACCTATCCCGGCGAGCCCAGGTGGCGGAATTGGTAGACGCACTAGTTTCAGGTACTAGCGCTCACAAGGCGTGGAGGTTCGAGTCCTCTCCTGGGCACCAGACAAAATTCCTCAATTTTCCCAGCAACTTAAGAGAGTCTAGCGCCATTGATTCAGGACTCGAATTTCACTGCGCTCTTTGAAATCACACGCAAAACGAGTCCCTGGCGAGCCGCATATATGGGTACGTTTCTGGGTACGCATCCCTGATCTAAAAAACGGCGTACCCATAACGCTGTCGATATGCCGCTTGCGCGTTTTCCAATCGGTGATTCAATGAAGACATATCAGCTAGTGCGTTCGGGTCTGCGGCGTCTCACTAGCCGCCGCAGCTTCGAGCGAAGAATCTATGGATGGATGCTATTCATGCGGTCAGCCTTACGACGATAGTTTTGCTGACTGGACCGTTTGTCGTGGCTGTATGCGCCACCAGATGGAGGAATACCACGGCGAGCCCGTATTTATGGACAGTCTCGGTATTGTGTGGACCCAATCAGAATTGCAGGAAGCGGGTGGCACTCACGAAGTCATGAAAATGGCTCACGATGCGGATGCACGAAACAATCTGCCGCGCATATGAACGACTACGAGCGCGACCACTGTTTCCGTTGTTGGATGCACTCCGACCCCGTAAGAGGCGACGGCCGAGGTTTCTGCCATTTGTCCAAATGTGCTTGCCATGACAATCCCGTGTACGGAGATGGTCATTACTGCACCCATCATCCTGACGACCCTGCTCATCGAGATGACTGCTATAGAAATCCGGGGACCGACTAAAAACGACCGGCATTCGTGCCGCTGCAGCTCTAAAATTCGTGCTAGTTGGGAACGCAACCCGGGGGCGGCTTGTGACATTCATTGACGACTACAAAGCGGGAAAGCCCGAAGACACTTATTTCGTCGGCCGCCATCGTGAGCTTGCGTGGATTGACCAAAGAGTGGCAGAGCGCGGCCACACATTGCAGATCGTTGGGCTTGGCGGGGTCGGCAAGACCGCACTTGTGCGCCGCTTTCTGCGATTGCGACGCTTCGACAGCGAGGTCATGTCGCTCGCGCAGGCTAGTGACCCTCTAGACCTTGACCGCGTTGATTATCTTTTGCGGGATGCCCGAAGCAGACGCGGCCAAATAGTCATCTTAGAAGATGCGAACCTCCGTAAGGACGATCTTGAGCGTCTCAATCGTGTCGTCTTCAATTGGAAGGTTGTTCGGACGCTGTTCGTCGTAGGTCGGACCAAGACGCCATCAAAGCGGGGTTCAACACTTGAGCTTGGCCCACTCGATATAGATAGCTCTGTGCAACTTCTGCGAATGCTTGCGCCGGACATTTCGACAATACCAGACGAATTGCTGTCATTGGCTGGCGGACTTCCGCTCGCCTTGCAACTCATCGGCCGTCAGTTGAGGACGCACGGCCCGGAAGATCTCATTAAGCAACTCAACGGTACGATCTACGACCTCAAAGGGCAGCTCCATCTGCCACGTCGGGAACTCATCAGAGCAATAAAGCCGCGCCTCGTCGTCGCGAACGAACAACTTCTCAAGCGCCTGCAATCGCGACCAGAAGGTATCCATCAAATTGGCCATCGTAAATTTGAAGAACTGATCGCGGAGCTTCTTTCGGACATGAACTTCGATGTAGAGCTGACACCTCCTACCCGCGACGGCGGGCGTGACGTTCTCGCGTATTGGAATACGCCGATGGGGCGGCTTCTTTGTCTCGTCGAAGCAAAGAAATATCGCCAAGACCGAATGGTTGGAATTTCACTCGTCAAAAATCTTTACGGGACCTTGATGGATGAGCAGGCAACCAGCGCCATGCTTGTCACGACGTCCGATTTCTCATCAGACGCAAGAAAGTTTGAACAGAAACACAAGTGGCAATTGGGGCTAAAAAACTATACTGACTTGGTGGAGTGGATCGGAAAATACAAAAAACCAAAGTCCAGAAGCGGCTTGATCCTGCCATAGGTCCGTTATGGAGCCTACTCGCCTAGGCCATGGCGCATCATACCGCAACACAGCACCACGCGAACAACCATCTCAAATATGGGTACAGATACGGGTACGAAAATCTGGTGCTTGGGGAAAACAGAGTCACATCAGTAGCTTAGGAGCCAGTTCGTTCACTCTCCTGGGCACCAAAGCCAAAATTCGGTTTTGATTCCGTTTGGTTTTTTCCCAAAAGTCCCACCAAGTAAAGCCGAATCAAACCCCGACTGAATCTCAGTTGGCGGCTCCGGTCCGTATGAGCTAAGCGACATGTGAAGAGATAGACCCGGATATCGCCTCGCTCATCTGGGTTACGCTTGCTTGCGAGACCATAGCGGCGCGAGGAACCTTGTTCGCGCCTCTCCGGTTGAGCGTGCGCGCTCTAATGACGGCAGCAGGCTTTTCCCAAGGAGGTCACAAATGGCGCGCGACATAACGGGACGATCCAAAGCCGTTCCCGCGGCTAGCTTGTTGGCGTTGGCGCTGGGCGCGGCGGCGTTCGGCGCCGTCGCCATCGGGGCGCTGGCGATCGGCCGCCTTGCGGTCGGCCGCATGGTGATCAAGAAGGCACGTTTCGGCGTGCTGGAGGTCGATGAATTGACGGTGCGCAAGTTGCGCGTTCTCGAGCGTGACGCCAGTAGCTCGCATGAGGGGAGCGACATGCGGGATTATGTATGACGATACAGACCCCGGATATCGCTTGGCTCATCCCGGCTCTGCCCGGCGAAGCCGGTGCATTCATCTAGGCCCCATCCTCGCGATCGGAATTGTCCTGCGCGTTGCTGCCGCCGATGATGAAACGCAGCACGCCTTGCCAGTCGCGGAACAGGTCGTCGTAGCTGTGCAGACGGGGGTCGCTGCGATCATCCAGGACATAGTGGCGGGCGTCCGTCTTGGTGATCTTGCCCATCCAATTGTCGCCGCGCGTCTCACCGTCCGCGGTATCGGCCACGTTGACGTAGTCGGGCCGGCTTGCCGCCCAATAGTAGCAGGCGCATTCGCGATAGTCGTTCTGCCACGGCGAGCACAATCCCTGGGTCAGTTCGCCGGGATCGGCCAGCGCGCGTGCGATAACCGGTTGCTGCGTCGGCTGGCCGGCAACGTCGGCGACTTCAAAAAAGCGCCGCACCTCGAGCTCCCGGTATAGCAATGACTTCGGATCTTTCTTGTCGGCGAGCACTTCGTTGTCCGACTTATGAAGGGTGAAGCCGCAGCGGACTTTTTGTCCTTGCTTGCTCATGATGCGCGCAAGACTGTTCGACCATTCCATGAAAGAAACGCCGTTCGGATTGGAGCCGGTGCTGAGCGGTTCCGAGCCGGAATTCGGATTGACCACGCCGCTGGTCGCCACGCCGGTCGCAAGATCGTCGACGAGGACCAGCCGGTGATGAACAAGATCCCCGAAAGCGGGGTCCTCGGCTTCCAGCACATAGTTGTTGTTCTCGATCAGCACGATGCCGACAAACATGCGCCGCCAGATCGCGCGAAAGTCCATCTCCAAGCCGGGGAAGCAATTCGAGATCGCGGAAACGGGCTGGGTGTTCGGCGGATTGCCCCGGCCGCGAAAATGCAGCTGCGCGGTGAGGTTTTGCGGCTTGATCTTGGTCATGGCCGGTGTCCGTGTTTCGGGGCGGAAAACATCGTGCCCACGGCGTTCTTGACGATGGTGTCGATCTGACGTCGGGTCAGGGTCAAGAGGCGCCCGTCGGCGCCCCGCATCATCGCCGGCATCTTGCGCCGGCCGGCATCCGACAGATCGCCGATATCCTCCGGCTGGCGCAGCGTCTGGGCAAACCACGCCCCGGTGCCGCTGCGAAGCGCCGCCAGGATGTTCTGGTGCAGCGCCAACAGCGCGTGATTGTCGACCGAGGTCGGCGTCATGATCGGCTGGAAGTAGCGGCTGAAATCGTTGCTGTCCTGGCGCACCATGGTGCTCGCCGCATTGATGCGACCTTCGATGGTGTTGCCGTTCATCGCGGCGGTGTTCATCAGCCGCACCGATTCGATGGCGCGGCGCACGATCTCTTCCGCTTCCGCAAGCGTCACGGTCGCGGCGTCGACTGTGTCGCCGAGCAGGACCTGGTCGAGCTCGTCCGCAACCGTGCGGATCGGAATGGAATCGGGTGCAAATGTCGGCGGGCCGGCGGCAATGCGGGCGAATGTGGTCAGGGTCTTGCCGGCGATCTTCAGGCTCACCGTGACGATGCCGTCGCATTCGTCGTCGAGATAACCCCAGCTGATCTGGTCGCCGGAGGCCGGATCGCTGTAGCCGGCGTAAATCGCCGCCGGGTTCGTGCGTTGCGGAGCGGGCGTCGTGCTGTCGTCGAAACCGCGCCACTTGCCCTTTTTTGGATCGTAGAGAACGCGGTCAGGCGGGATGATCGAATCGTGAACTTCGACGACCTTATTGAAATCGTCGACTTGTTTCCGCTTGGTCGAGGAACCGTAGACCCAGCCGTGCGCCGGCGTGAAGCGCAGGCGAATCTCCGGAAACGCCTGCGTCGGCTTGATGTATTGCACGAAGCCGAGCGGCAATGTCTTGCCGTCAAAGAAATTTGCGCAACGCCCTTCGAGCGGGTGCGCACGGTGATCGCTGAATTCGGCTTTGGCCTCGATGCGATCGTTGGCAACCGAGGTTCTGCGGAAAATCTTGAGATTGCCGACCTCGACGCGCCATTTGAGCGACGACGGCTTCAGGTCGTGCTTCGCCAACAGCGCAAGCGTCAACGGTTCGAGCGTGTCGTCCGCGGTTCGCGCGAAGACTTCGAGGAACGGGGCGACGGGCCGGATGGCGCCGCCGTCGCGGAACCGGACACGCTCGGGCCGATAGGATTCCGTGATTTCACCGGTCTTGCGATCCACGCGCAACGTCTCCGCACCCTTGATCTGGCGAAAGCCGAGCGCGTCCTTGTCGTCAAGCGCGAGATCGTAGTTCTCCAGCGGCGTCTCCGACGCGCCCAGGCGTCCGATCGCAAACGGCGGCAGGATTCGCAGTTCCGTGATGGTCATATCGCGCTCCTGACTGTGCGCATGGTGAAGCCATCGCCGCTTCGCATCATGGCGCCGATCGCGGCAATCGCCTCCCGATCGAGACCGGCCAAACTTTTCAGGTAATCTCTTTCTTGCGCGTCCGCTTGCGGCACGATGGTGCCGTTGAGCGTAAGCGATGCTTCCAGCAGATCCATGTGCAGACGCCAGCAATCACGCTCGGCGGCGGGCAACGCGACCGCGTAGGGCATTTCGAACGGCGGCCCGGCACGCAGATCGTTTTGCGGCAGATCCAGCGGCAGCTTCATGATGATTTTGGCGATCACCCGCAAATTGTACATCTCCCCGAAGGTCCGGTGGACGATCATGCCGCGCGCCTCGGTATCGGGATGATGGGGACCGGCGCCGGAAAGCCGGAAGGCGTGGGACAGGTACAACAGCAGCATGCGATAGCGCAGATTGAACAGGTCGCCCCAATACCGGGACTGTCTGTCGGCGATGAAATTCGTATCGGGAATCGGGATTTCGCCGCCCATCGTGCGCGGGTTGCGCGCCACATTGACCGTCGGCGACCAGCCAGCCGTGGTCTTGGGAAATTCACGGTAGATCTGCAGGAAGCGCCGGAAATGCGACGTCTGGTCGATCGCGGGATCGATATCGGCGGCTTCGCCCTGCTCGGCGACGGCTTCCAGGGCCGCCACGGCGCTGGCGCGCGAATAGGCGGTCATGATCAAGAGGTCGGGCGTCTTGCTGGCGGGCGTGAGTGTCGCGCCGCGCGCGCCTTGGCGGTAAGCGCGGCCCCATTCATCCCACGACGCTTGATAGGGCAGCGTGTCCGCCTGGAACAGCGCGTCAGGCAGCAGCGATTCGTCGCCGATAACTTCGATCATGAGACGATATAAGTCGCCGACTCGCTTGACCGGCACAGCCTGGCCGGTCGTGGCCAGGTCGATGATTTCCTGTTTCTCCTTGGCTGAAACATCGGCGGGCCATTTTTCCGGGCTCTCGGTCATGATGTAGCGTGCAAGCGACGCACGGCTGAGCGGTTCGAGCGCAAATTCGAAAGGATAGAATGGCGCGTCCCAGGGGTAGTCGTTGCGGTCGAGATTGAGCGGTCCGCCGATCAGGCGCAGGATATTTTGTACGCTGATAAAGTGAGCCATCTCCTCCTTGGCGATGCCGAGGACGGTCTCCTGCCAGCGCTGAACATTCGGACGCTGCGCATCCGGGACTTGCGCGCCGCCGAGCGAATAGGCGGCGTAGAGATATTGCACCATCAACAGGTGTTCGATCTCGGCCGCGATATGAAGAAGGTAGACCGCATAGTCGTGCCCGGAGAAACCGGACGGCAGCGAGAACGGCTCCTTGCCCGCAACCGCGAACATCGCTTTCGGCGCGCGCGCGGGCGCTTGCGGCTTGAACAGCCATTCCAAGTTTTTTGCGATGCGGGTGCGCACGGCTGAACCCTCCAATGGTCGACGAAAATGGCAACGCCCAGGCTACGTCGTCCCTCCTGGTCGGCTTCGCGGTGGCCGCCGCTCCGCCATTCACGAAGCTGGGCCGCGGCGTCAGCGCCGACAGACGCCATTGCCACAGTCATCACCTCTAGAGCGGCGCGACGCCAAGCAGTCCCGTGCCGGAAGGCTGCGCCTTAGAATTGCGCAACTTAAACGCGTTTTCAAGCTGGTCTTCGGGATTTCGTCCCGATGCATCCAAGCCGGCTGATTGGCGTCACACTCTCTTCAAGACAATTCAGCGGCCGACATCGACCGTCACGCCACCGCCGATTTTGACGCATGCATCGGTGCCGGGGATATTCCGAAAACCGGCGCCATAGGCTTCGCAGGTTTTCACATGTCCGGCCGGGTGCGACTTCGTGGCGACCGTCGGTGGCGATGTCTTGGCCTGCGCGGCCGGGTTTGGTTGCGTCAGGGTCTGAGCGAGGCCCGATGAAACGACGGCGGCCAGCGCGACCGCTGTTGCCAACACGATCCGTGGGTTCATCAGCTTCATTCCCATAGACTTCTCGCCGGTTCATTCTTCGCCGGGTCGCCGCCGCGCCACGCCCATTCTACCATCGCCGATCGCGAGCGTCTTTTTTGACGCGCCCCGGCGACTGCGATATTCAGGGCGCCGCATGACCATCCGCCTGCATCGTGGCGATTTGCCGGACCCGTCCCGCTATACGGGCGCGATTGCGATCGATACCGAGACCATGGGACTCGATCTGCAACGCGACCGGCTGTGCGTGGTGCAGCTGTCGCCCGGCGACGGTTCCGCCGACGTCGTGCAGATCGCGCCGCGCGCGGCTGATGCGCCGAATTTGAAGCGGCTCTTCGCCGACACGCGGCTTCTGAAAATCTTTCACTTCGCCCGCTTCGATCTCGGCATGATCGCCAAAACCTTCGGCGTGATGCCGGAGCCGGTCTATTGCACCAAGATCGCGTCGCGGCTCACCCGCACCTATACGGATAAGCACGGCTTGAAGGATCTGGTGCGCGAAGTGCTCGGCCACGAAATCTCCAAGCAGCAGCAATCGTCCGATTGGGGCGCGACCGAATTGACCGAGGCGCAGACCGCCTACGCCGCCGCTGACGTGCTCTATCTGCATGCGCTCAAGGCGCGGCTCGACGCCATGCTGGTGCGCGAGGGCCGCACCGAACTGGCCGCGGCCTGCTTCCGCTTCCTGCCCGACCGAGTGCGGCTCGACCTCGCCGGCTTTGCCGCGGACGACATCTTTGCCCATTCTTAAGTTCCGGCGCTGGCGTCGCGAGCCGGTCCGGCGCCGGCAATGACTTGTAAAGGCTAGGAAATAGCCGGCCCCGCCCGGGCCACATTCGCAGGCGACTTTGCCGGGGCAGAACCGCTAAAATGAGGCTCTGCCGGCCGAATCGGGGCACTGGCGGCAACGGCCAGAGGGACGATGATTTGAGCACTGCCTACCCCGCCGATGCGGCCCGGGACGCGGCCTTCGCCACCACTTCGGCGACCACGTCGCGCGGCGACGCCGACGGCGCCTATCGGGCGGCGCAGCGGCACAGCCGGTATGTGCGTGCGCTGCGCGTGATCGTGCTGGCCGGAATCGCCGTGGTTCTGCTCGGCGTGATGGCGGCCAATTACATGCCTTCGGTCGGCGCAATCCGCCTGCCCGGCGAGCTCGGCAAGCTGGTGATCAAGGGCACCAAGATCACCATGCAGGCGCCCAAGCTCACCGGTTACACCAGCGATTCCCGCCCTTATGAGTTCACCGCGGAAACCGCGAACCAGGACATCAACAAGCCCGATCTGGTGGAGCTGCAGCATCTGCACGCCCGCCTGCAGATGGAGGACAAGAGCACGGTGGAAATGACCGCGCCGTCGGGCCTCTACGACATGAAGGCCGACAAGCTGGTGCTCAACGAGGACATCGCGCTCGCCTCGTCCACCGGCTACGCGGCGCGCCTGCAAGAGGCTGTTGTCGACATGCACAGCGGCAACGTGGTTTCCGACAAGCCGGTGGCGGTGAAATTGCTCAATGGCTTTCTCAATGCCAAGCGCATGACCATCAGTGAAAATGGCGACGTCATCCATTTCGACGGCGGAGTCTCGATGGTGCTGCATCCCGACCAGGATCCGGACAAAGCAAAAACCCAATGACGCGCCGGCTGTCCCTCTGTGCCGTGATGATTGCGCTCGTGGCGCCGGGGTTGGCCGTGGCGCAGGCACCGCGGCCCGCGTCGGCGCCGCCGGTGCAGAGCCTGATCCAGGGCCAGGATCCGCCGGTCCAGATCCAAGCGGCGGCGCTGGCAGTGCGCGACAAGAACAAGATGGCGACGTTCTCCGGCGACGTTCAGATGGTGCAGGGCGACACCACAATGAAGTGCCAGAAACTGGTCGTGTTCTACGGCCAGGGGGACGGCATCGCCCCGGCGCCGACCGGGCCGAAAAGCGCGCAGAACATCCGGCGCATCGAAGCGCGCGGCGGCGTCACCATCATCACCAAGGACCAGTACGCTAGCGGCGATCTCGGCGTCTATGACCTCATTGCCAAGACCATCACGCTGACCGGTAATGTCGTCGTCAGCCATGGCAAGGGAAAAACCCAATGACGCGCCGGCTGTCGCTCTGTGTCGTGATGGTCGCGCTCGTGGCACCGGGATTGGCCGTGGCGCAGGCACCGCGGCCGGCTGCGGCGCCGCCGGTGCAGAGCCTGCTCCAGGGCGGCCAGGACAAGGATCAGCCGGTTCAGATCGAAGCGGCGTCGCTGGAAGTGCGCGACAAGAATAAGATGGCGACCTTCTCCGGCGACGTTCAGGTGGTGCAGGGCGACACCACGATGAAATGCCAGAAGCTGGTGGTGTTCTACGGCCAGGAGGTCGGCATCGCCCAAGCTGGTGCACAAGCCGGCGCTCCAGCGCCCGACGCCAAGCCGGCGCCGACGTCGGCGCTGCCCGGGCCCAAAGGCGCGCAGAACATCCGGCGCATCGAAGCGCGCGGCGGCGTCACCGTCATCACCAAGGACCAGAATGCCAGCGGCGATCTCGGCGTCTATGATCTCATTGCCAAGACCATCACGCTGACCGGCAATGTCGTGGTCAGCCAAGGCCAGAACGTCATCCATGGCGAGCGCGTGGTGGTCGACACCGTGACCGGAAACGCCCGCGTCGAATCGAACAACCAAGGCGGCGGCGCCACGCCGAGCCGCGTTCGCGCGCTGATCCAGCCGAACCAGGGCCAGAATGGTGGCGGCGGCAATGTCATGACGATCGGCCCGGGCGCGCCGGCCGCGCCGGGCAAGCCGAACTGATGAACCTCTCTCCCCTTTTGCACGGCAAAATCGGTTAGAATTGCCGGTCTAAGTCACAATCATCGACGATTCGCATCGACGATTCGACGACGAGCCTCACGAGATTGGTGCATTGAATATTCTTTCCTATTTTCGCCGCTCAAAACCTCTGGCGCCGCACGCGCCGGAAGTCGACGATTTCGGTGATGTCGCCATCGATCTCAAAACCATAGGCGGCGAGATCAACGGCACCTATCTCGACATTGCAAGCTCGCCGGCACCGGAAAAGAAGATCCGCGGCAAAGCGCCGGAGCGGCCGCCGCGCGAGCGTTCGCCTGAACGCCAGCCGGAACGACCACCTCAATTCGATCGTCAACCAGAGCGCCAGCCGGAGCGACCGCCCGAACGCCAATTCGACCGTCAGCCAGAGCGCCAACCAGAGCGCCAACCAGAGCGCCAGCCCGAGCGGCAAGCCGAGCGTCAACCGGCACCGCAGCGCGAGCAGCGTCCGCCACGGCCGCGCCGCCGCAGCGAAGGCAACGGTGCGTTCCCGGGCGGCGAGCGCCGGGGCGTGCTTGCGGTCCACGGCGTCGAGAAGAGCTTCGTCGGACGAATGGTGGTCAAAGGCGTCAGTCTCTACGTGCGCAAAGGAGAGGCCGTCGGCCTGCTCGGCCCGAACGGCGCCGGCAAGACCACCGTGTTTTACATGGCGACCGGCCTGATCAAAGCCGATAAAGGCCGCATCGAGCTCGACGGCCGCGACGTCACCAAATTGCCGATGTATCAGCGCGCCCGGCTCGGCATCGGCTACCTGCCGCAGGAAGCCTCGATCTTCCGCGGTCTTAATGTCGAAGAGAACATCCGCTCCGTGCTCGAAGTGGTCGAGCCCGACGCCAAGCGGCGCGACCGCGATCTCGACTCGCTGTTGGAAGAGTTCAACATCGCCCGCCTGCGCAAGACGCCGTCGATCGCGCTGTCGGGCGGCGAGCGCCGCAGAGTCGAGATCGCGCGTGCGTTGGCGTCACGGCCGAATTACATGCTGCTCGACGAGCCGTTCGCCGGCATCGATCCGATCGCCGTCGGCGACATCCAGACCTTGGTGCGGCACCTCACCAATCGCGGCATCGGCGTGCTGATCACCGATCACAATGTGCGCGAGACCTTGGGCCTGACCGACCGCGCCTACATCATCTATTCCGGCGAAGTGCTGATGGAGGGCCGCGCCGACGACATCGTCAACAATCCTGACGTGCGTCGGCTCTATCTGGGCGAGGAGTTCCGGCTCTAAGCATGATCCGGAAAAGTGGATGCCGGTTTTCCGAAAAGATCATGCGCCTGGAACCGCGCTTTAAGCTTGCCGGAAATCGGCTAGCGACAGCGCAAAAGGTTTGCTGTACAAGGGCAGACAAGCAAGAATCGGACCAAATTACCCCTCTTTCATGGCGCTGACCCAAAGACTCCAGATCCGGCAAAGCCAAGCGCTGGTGATGACGCCGCAGCTGATGCAGGCCATCAAGCTGCTGCAGCTGTCCAACCTCGACCTGGTCGCCTACGTGGACGCCGAGCTCGAGCGCAACCCGCTGCTCGAGCCCGGCAATCCCGACGGCGAGGCGGCGCCCGGCGCCAACGGCGCACAAGCAGCCGACAAGCCGGCCGAGGCGGGCGAGATTTGGAACGGCAGCGACGGCGCGCCGAATGGCGAAGCCAAAACGGAGCGCGCCGAAGACCACATCGACGACACATCCCCCGACGACTCCGCGCCCGGCCGGCAGCGCACCGCCGACGCGCCGGGCGGCTATTCGGAATGGGCCAGCGTCGGCTCCGGCGGCCGCGACGACGGCGACTACAACCCCGAAGCTTTCGTGTCGGCGGAAACGACGCTGGCGGATTGGCTACGCGAGCAGCTGACCTTGGAGATCGTCGATCCGGTACGGCGCATGATCGGCAACTACCTCGTCGATCTGGTCGACGAGGCCGGCTATCTGAGCAGCGACCTGGCGACGGTCGCGGAAAAGCTCGGCACCGGCATCACCGAGATCGAGGCCGTGCTCGGCATCCTGCAAAGTTTCGATCCGCCCGGCGTCTGTGCGCGCGATCTCGCCGAGTGCCTGGCGATCCAGCTCAAGGAGCAGAACCGCTACGACCCGGCGATGGCGGCCTTGATCACGCGGCTCGATCTGTTGGCGCGGCGCGATTTCACCGCGCTGAAGAAAATCTGCGGCGTCGGCGACGAGGACCTCGCCGACATGATCGCGGAAATCCGCCGCCTCAATCCGAAGCCCGGCCTGGCGTTCGGCTCGGCACTGGTGCAGCCGATCGTGCCCGACGTTTTCGTGCGGCCCGGCCCCGACGGCGGCTGGATCGTCGAGCTCAATTCCGACACGCTGCCGAAAGTCCTGGTCAACCAGAGCTACTATGCCGAGGTGTCGGCGACGACGCGGCGCGACACCGAAAAATCCTACCTCGCCGAATGCCTGCAGAGCGCCACCTGGCTGGTGCGCGCGCTCGACCAGCGCGCCCGCACCATTCTGAAAGTCTCCAACGAAATCGTGCGCCAGCAGGATGCGTTCTTCGCCCGCGGCGTCGAGCATCTGCGGCCGCTCAATCTCAAAACCGTCGCCGAGGCCATCGGCATGCACGAGTCGACGGTGTCCCGCGTCACCGCCAGCAAATACATGGCGACCAGCCGCGGCATATTCGAGCTCAAATATTTCTTCACTTCGGCAATCGCCGCCTCCCACGGCGGCGAGGCCCATTCGGCGGAAGCGGTGCGCCACCGCATCAAGCAGCTGATCGACGCCGAGCCGGCCAGCGACGTTTTGTCCGACGACACCATCGTCGAGAAGCTGCGCGAGGCCGGCATCGATATCGCGCGGCGGACGGTCGCCAAATACCGCGAGGCGATGCGCATTCCGTCGTCGGTGCAACGCCGGCGCGAAAAGCAAAGCGCGGCCGCGGATTGATCCGAGCGCCGCTCTCTTTCCGTCCCACGCGACACGCGTTGACACCATCCGTCCCGATACTTAGCTCAAGTTAAGCGGGGATCATGCTGTAGCGGAGGCTGCTGCCATGTCATTTCGCGTATCCGGACAAAACCTCGACGTCGGCACGGCCTTGCGCGACCGCATCAACGACCGCGTCGCCGAGGCCATGGCGAAGTATTTCGACGGCGGCTATTCCGGGCACTTGACCTTGGCGCGGGACGGTTTTGGTTTCCGCGCCGAATGCGCCATTCATCTCGATTCCAAGATCACCCTGCACGCCGAAGGCATGGCGCCCGACGCCTATGCCAGCGCCGACCAGGCGGCGTTGCGGATCGAGAAGCGGCTGCGCCGCTATCATCGCCGGCTCAAGGATCATCGCACCGAGCGCGCCGACGACCGGCCCGCGATCGATGCCGCAAGCTATATCATCGCCGCGCCCGAGCCGGAGAGCGAGACCGAGATCGACGGCTTCACGCCGGTCATCATCGCCGAATCCACCACCCGGCTGAAGCAGCTGTCGGTCAGCGACGCGGTGACGGAACTGGACATGACCGGCGCCCCGGTTCTGGTGTTCCGCCACGCCGCCCATGGCGGCATCAATGTCGTCTACCGCCGCGCCGACGGGCATTTCGGTTGGATCGATCCGCCGGCCGCGGCGGCCGCGGATGCCCATTGACGCAGGCGTAGCCGCTCCCTATGGTCCGCCGCCCTTGCGACGCATGAGCCGAAATCGGGCGACGATTTTCGGAAACGATCATGCCCAATGACAGTTAGGGTATAGGTCCATCTGCATCGATAACGCACGAGCCCTCAGGCTCCGGTTACGCTTTCCAGGTCACTTTCGCATTCCAGGTCACTTTCATGCCGCTCACCGATCTCGTTGCACCGAACGCGATCCTGCCTGCGCTCAAGGTCAACAATAAGAAGCAGGCGCTGCACGAGCTTGCGGCGCGCGCTGCCGTGCTGTCCGGCCAGAGCGAGAAGGCCATTTTCGAGATCCTGATGCAGCGCGAGAAGCTCGGCTCCACGGCCATCGGCAACGGCATTGCCATTCCCCACGGCAAGATGGCGAACCTCGCCCGCCTGTTCGGATTGTTCGCGCGGCTCGACCGGCCGATCGATTTCGAGGCGCTCGACGGCCAGCCGGTCGATCTGATCTTCCTCTTGCTCGCGCCCGAAGGCGCCGGCGCCGATCACCTCAAGGCGCTGGCCCGCGTCGCGCGGCTGTTGCGCGAGCCGGCGGTCGCCCACAAGCTGCGCGCGTCGCACGACGCGGAATCGCTGTACGCGGTGTTGGCAATGCCATCGGCGAGCGCAGCGTAAGCAGCTGTCATCGTCCGCCAACAGGTCCGGCCCGAAGTGGCCGGCCCGATGACAAGCTCAGGCGGACGATCCAGTAAGCGCAAAGCTTTCTGATTTGCCGAAACGTCGGGGATTACTGGATGCCCGCTTGCGCGGGCATGACAGTCGTCAGTGCACGCTGACCGTCTCGAGCTCCTGGCTCCAGGCATTGGCCACCGCCGCCTCGCGGCTGTCGGTGAGCATGATCGGCGTGCCGTCGGCGGCATGCAGCGCGAACAGTTTCACGCCAGGCGCCAGCTTCGGCACCTGCATCTGCGGAAACAACGCCGCGACGTCCTCGGAGCGGATCGCTTTCACATAAGCGATGCGGCCGTCGCCGAGATGGGCGAGCGCTTCGGCCGTTATTTCGATCGGGTTCTCTGTACGGTTCATTTCAGGTGACATGGTCGTTTCAGAAGGCGTGTTCGTTTCAGAAGACATGGCCCTCGACTCCTTTGTTGTCGAGTCCTACCGGGTTCAATCGTCGCACGCATTGATTGCGATCGATTTAACGATGCGCTCGGGTTGCGGGCGCACCAGGTCGATCGATAGCAATCCGTTTCTCAAGTCCGCCCCCAATACCTCCATGCCGTCCGCCAGCACGAAGGTGCGCTGGAATTGGCGCGCGGCGATGCCGCGGTGGATGTATTGGCGGCTTTTGTCGTCCTGCTGCCGACCGCGGATAACGAGTTGGCTCTCCTCTATGCTGACATCGAGCTGGTCGCGGGTGAACCCCGCCACCGCTAACGTAATGCGCAGCCGTTCCGGACTGTTCCCGTCCCGCGCAATCCGCTCGATATTGTAGGGAGGATAGCCCTCCGCGGCCTTGCCGACGCGGTCGAGCACACGCTCGATCTCGTCGAAGCCAAGCAGGAAGGGACTCGATAGCGACGAAACCCTGGACATGGTTTCAAAGCCCTTTTTAAGCGACTTTGCGGGGCCCTTACGGCACCCCAATGCGCCACCCGGAACGATTCCAGGCGGCTTTGGTAATATGGCGTTGTGGAACAAGGGGTTCAAGAAGCGTCAAAGGCCTGATTCTTCGCGCTTTTGCGGCGTTTTGCCCGACCGACGCGGGCGAATATGGAACTCTTTGCGGCGGCGCCGATTTCCCTGGGCGGCCGCAAATGGCGCCGCATGGGGGGATCGCAGATGCAGGACATCAAATACAGGCTGGTTAATCCGGGCCTGCGACCACGCAAGACCAAGCTCGAAATGCCGGGCTGGGCCGGGAAGCCGGCGCCGCGCACCGACGGTTCGCACGAATATGCCTGGCATTGCGCGCCGTTCACCGAAAGCGCGCAATACGGCATCGAGATTTTTTACCCCTATGAGAACGAGCTGCACGTCTCAACGAAAAATGGCGTGCTGCATTTCGACGGCGATTTTGGGCCGGCGCCCGACGCCGACCTGCAATGGCCGCCATTCCGCAAATTCGGCAGCGACTATTACACCTACCAGCTTCTGCTCGATCTGAAAGTCGGCAAAGACTGGGCGGTGCGCACCGAGCCGCATCCGCGGTTCTATACCGACACTACCGGCACGGTGCCGGTCGCGGTGCCGGCGCTGTTGCGCACCGAATGGTGGCCGATGATCTCCTTCATCGTCTTCAAATCGCCGCGCGAGGGCGAAGTCCACATCTTCCGGCCCGGCGAGCCGATGCTGCAAATCCTGGTACTGCCGGTGACGTGCGACATCAACCTCGAGCCCATGGACGATGAGGAAGCCGCCGAGCGCGAAATGCGCGGACGGCGGATTCACGCCACCCGGCCGACGCTGGCTGCGGATTCCACCTGGACCTCAGACACCGACACTGTCTTTGACGGCACCTATCGCTACCTATTGCGCGCAGCAAAAGGCCGGGCCAACGAGTGACCCGGCCTTAGCTGCGACCACGATCAGCGGCCGTAATAGCTGCTGTGGTGGTGATGGTGGTGATGATGGTGACGATGGGGCGGGACGACGACGATGTGCGGCCTGGCGTGATGATGATGATGGTGGTGATGGTGACCGAACTGCACCGAGACCTGGGCCGTCTTCACGTTGCGCGCTTCCGCGTCACGCCGCGCATCGTCGGCCTTCAGCGCCGCCATTGCGTCTGGCACCGGGCTTAAGAGTTCCCGATATCCACTCGCCGGATTTTGCGGGGTCCCCTGGACCTCCGTCGCAGCATTGGCGCTGCCTACGGTGGCCAAGGCGGCCGCGGCTCCCAGCAATCCAGCAATCTTTTTGTCCATTGTTCCTCTCCAAAAAGGGCGTCTACGCACATGTTGCGCGCCCAACAGACAATCGTTCTGGAGAGTTCTTGTTCCTGCGCTGCCCGGAATTTAGCCGGCAAGCGCTTGGCGCATGGTGTCGCGCAGACGTTCGGTCGCCGCGCCGTCGACGGCAAAAGTGTCGGGATCGAGCACGACGCCGTAAAGCTCCCGCACCGCAGCGACGGAGATGTAGCCCTGCTTGGCGTCGGCGGCGACATCGGCGGCCGGCCTTTGCAGCGGCGGGCCATAGCCGCCGCCGCCGCCGGAGCGCAGCCGGAAGGCGTCGCCGGTCTTGAGCATCGCCACCAGCACCTTGGCGTTGGGGAAGTCGGTCTTCCACTTGCCGTCGAGCCGTAGCGCCACCTCGTTGCCGGTGGCGTCGCCGCCGCCGTCCAGCCCCCACGGCTTGCAATGGGCGCGCTCGACCTGGGTGTTGAATGTCATCGGCACACGCGCCCGCACCACCCGCTCGACCCCGAGGCCGCCGCGATGGCGCCCGGCGCCGCCGGAATCTGGCACCAGGGCGTAACGCTCGACCACGATAGGAAATTTGACCTCGGACTGCTCGCTCGGCGAGTTGTGGGTGTCGCCGTCGTTGATGCAGACCGTCGCCGACACGCCGTCCTCGCTGCGCTTGGCGCCCCAGCCGCCGCCGAGCGGACCGAAATTGGCGAGGAAGAATTCCGACGTCTTGGTGTTGATGCCGTGCAGCGCCGCGATCAGAAGATCGGCGTGGTGGCCGGCGATGGCACGGTCGGGAATGACCGGCGCCAGCGCCTTGAACACCGTATCGACGATGGTCATCGGATAGGTCATCCACCAGCGCATCGGCGCCGGCCGCACCGCGCTGATGATGCGCCCCGGCGGCACGATGGCCTTGAGGCTGCGGAACGAGCCGTCGTTGATCGGATAATCGGTCGGTGAGGTCAGGCACTTGTACGCCACCTGCGAGCAGGCAAAGCCCGTGGTGATCCCGGAATTGTAGAAGCCGCGCACTTGGCGCGAGACATCGGTGAGATCGACCGTCATCTCGTCGCCCTTGACGATGACGCGCACCTTGATCGGCACCTTCTTGCCGACGTCGATGCCGTCGTCGTCCATGTAGGACTCCGCCTCATAGACGCCGTCCGGGATCGAGCGGGTGCGGGCGCGCGCCATCGCCTCGGAATGATCCATGATGGCCTTGATGGCGCCCAGCACCGCATCCCGGCCGTAGCGCTCGACCAGTTCGAGAAAACGCCGCTCGCCGGTCTTCACCGCGGTGATTTGCGCGCGCAGGTCGCCCATAGCGCGGCTCGGCAGCCGCATGTTCTGCTTGATCATCTCGATTAGTGTGTCGTTGACCTTGCCGCGATCGTGCAGTTTCAGGATCGGGATCTGCAGGCCTTCGGAATAGATATCGGTGGTCATGCCGCCGAGCGTGCCGCCGATGTCGAGCCAGTGCGCCATGCAGCAGGAGAAGCCGACGAGTGCGCCCTTGTCGAAGATCGGCAACGTCAGCGTGACGTGATTGAGATGGCTGCCGGTGAGATACGAGTCGTTGGTGACATAGATGTCGCCCGGCCGGATATTCTTGCGGCCGAAATGCTTGATCTTGGCCTTCACCGTTTCCGCCATGCCGCGGATGAACATCGGCAGCCCGATGCCGATCGACACCGTCTCGCCGTCGGCGGTGAACAGCCCGGTGGTGAAATCCAGCGCCTCATAGATGATGATGTTGTAGGCGGTGCGCATGAGGTTGGTCTTCATTTCCTCGGTCACCGCGATGACGCCGTTGCGCACGATCTCGGTCACGACCGGATCGATCTTCGCCTTGCGCGAGCGTTTCATTTTTATTTTGTTTGTTTTGCGTTTCATTTCGACCCGATCACTCCGGCTTGATATTGGCGAACTTGATCACCTTGGCCCATTTCTCGGTCTCGTCGGCAACGAGCTTGCCGAAATCGGCAGGCGAGCCGGGAAATGCCACGGAGCCGAGATCGGCCAGCCGCTTCTTCAACGTGGCGTCGGTGAGGCCGGCGTTGATTTCCTTGTTGAGCTTGTCGACGATGTCGGCGGGCGTGCCCTTCGGCGCGCCGATGCCGTAGAAGGAACTCGAATCGTAGCCCGGCACGAACTCCGCCACGGTCGGGACATCCGGCAAGGCATCCGTGCGCGCCGCCGTCGTCACCGCCAGCGCCCGCAGCCTACCGTCCCGGACATATCCGATCACGGCGGAAATCGGGGCGAAATAGACCTGCACCTGTCCGGCCAGCAGGTCGGTCAGTGCGGGCGGCGAGCCGCGATAGGCGACATGTGCCATGTCGACGCCGGTCATGAACTTGAACAGTTCGCCGGCCATGTGCGGCGACGTGCCGACGCCAGGCGACGCCATGTTGATCTTGCCCGGATTGGCCTTGGCATAGGCGATGAATTCCAGGACCGTTTTGGCCGGGAACGACGGCACCACGACCATGACGTTGGGATCGCGGCTGATGCCGCCGACCGGCGCGATGTCGTGGATGAAATTGTAGTTCAGCTTGTCGTAGAGCGTCGCATTGACCGCGTTGGCAAGCGACGCCAACAGCAGCGTCTGCCCGTCGGCCGGCGCCTGGACGACCGCCTCGGTGGCGATACCGCTGCTGCCGCCGACCCTGTTCTCGACGACGAACGGCTGGCCGAGCCGATCGGACAGCCATTGCGCCATCAAGCGCGCCAAAATGTCGGGCGCGCCGCCGGCGCCAAAGCCGACCAGCAGGCGCACCGGCCGCGACGGATAGGCTTGGGCGCAAGCGAACCGCGTCGCCAACGGAAGCCCAACGGCGCCCGCTGCGAGTTGCAGAAATTCTCGACGGCGCAATTTCATCATGACCCTTCCAATCGCCGACCAAAATCTGCCCGGCGCAAGCTGAAGACCTACCCTGCCTTGATGCCGGCGTCGCGAATGACTTTGCCCCACTTTTCCGTTTCATCGGCGATGAGCTTGCCGAAGTCGGCCGCCGAGCCCGTCAGCACCATGCAGCCCATGTCGGCGAGCCGCGCCTTGATTATGGGATCGGCAAGGCCGGCATTGGTCTCGCGGTTGAGAGTTTCGATAATATCGGCGGGGGCACCGGCCGGCGCGGCGATGCCGAACCAAGAGCTCGTCTCATAGCCCGGCACAAATTCGCTGATGCTCGGCAGGTTCGGCAGCACGTCCGAGCGTTTGAGCGTGGTCACCGCCAGAGGCCGCAACTGGCCGGCGCGGATATGCTCAATCGATGCAATCGTGGTCGCGAACGCGACCGGAACCTGTCCGGCGATCAGATCGGCCATCGCCGGCCCGTCGCCGCGATAAGGCACATGCTGCAGATTGACGCCGGTCATGACATTGAACAATTGGCCGGCCAAGTGGCTCGGCGTGCCGATACCGGCCGACGCATAGCTGAGCTTGTTGGCTTTGGCGTAGGCGATCAATTCCGGAATGGTGTTCACCGGCAGCGACGGATGCACTTCGGCGACGTTGGGCACGCGCACCACGCCGGCGACCGGCGCCGTATCGCGAAGAAAATCGAAATTGAGATGCTCGTAGAGCGCGGCATTGGCCGCCACGGCGGGCGGCACCATGAGCAGCGTGTAACCGTCGGGCGCCGCCTTCACCACGGTTTCGGCGCCGATATTGCCGCCGGCGCCGGGCCGGTTCTCGATGACGAATTGCTGGCCGAGCCGTTGCGACAGCCATTGGCCCATCAGGCGCGCGAGGATATCGGTCGTACTGCCGGCGGCAAACCCGACGACGAGGCGCACCGGATGTGATGGATAAGTATCGGCACGCGCGATCCGCGAAATAGCCGGCAGCGCAGCAGCGCTAGCGGCCAGGTGCAGAAATTTTCGACGGTGAAATGTCATGGCTTATTCCGCCTTGATGCCGGCATCGCGGATGACTTTGCCCCACTTCTCGGTTTCGTCGGCGATCAGCTTGCCGAAGTCCGCCGGCGAGCCGGTGAGCGCCATGCCGCCCATGTCGTCGAGGCGCGCCTTGATGGTCGGATCGGCAAGGCCGGCATTGGTCTCGCGATTGAGGGTTTCGATAATGTCGGCGGGCGTTCCTTTCGGCGCGGCGATGCCGAACCACGAGCTCGCCTCAAAACCCGGAACGGTCTCCGCCACGGTCGGAACGCCCGGCAGCGCATCCGAACGCTGGAGCGTGGTCACCGCCAGCGCGCGCAACTGGCCGGAGCGGATATGTCCGATCGACGCCGTCATGGTCGCGAACCCGACCTGGATTTGGCCGGCGATGAGATCGACCATGGCCGGCCCGTCGCCGCGATAGGGCACGTGCTGCAGGTTGGCGCCGGTCATGGCGTTGAACAATTGTCCGGCCAGATGGCTCGCGGTGCCGATGCCGGCCGACTCGAAGCTGAGCTTGCCCGGATTGGCCTTGGCGTAGGCGATCAGTTCAGGAATCGTTTTGACCGGTAGCGAAGGATTGACCTCGGCGACGTTGGGTACGCGCACCACGCCGGCGACCGCCGTCGCGTCGCGGAGAAAAACGAAATTCAGATGCGGATAGAGCGCGGCATTGGCCGCGACCGCCGGCGGCACCATGTAGAGCGTGTAGCCGTCGGGCGTCGACTTGATCATCTCCTCGGCGGCGACATTGCCGCCGGCGCCCGGCCTATTCTCGATGACGAATTGCTGGCCGAGCCGTTGCGATAGCCATTGCCCGATCAAGCGGCCGAGAATGTCAGTCGTGCTGCCGGCGGCAAAGCCGACCAGGATGCGCACCGGGTGCGACGGATAAGTGTCGGCGCGCGCCACGCGCGACAGCGCCGACAGCGCCACGGCGCTCGCGGTCAGATGTAGGAATTCGCGACGGGGCAATGTCATGGCGTGGTCCTCCCAGACCAAAGCTTTTCGCCGAACGTCAACGACCTCCGACTGCAATCACCAGATTCCCCAACGCATCGACTTCCATCGTGTCGCCTGGCATCAGCACCGTGGTCGAGGCGTATTCTTCGATCAAGGCCGGTCCTTTGATCTTATTCCCGGCGACGAGCGCGTCACGCCGAAACGTCGGTGTCAAATGGAAGCGGCCGCCATAATAGACGTTGCGCTTGCCACTGGATGCTTCTTTGGCCGGCGACTTATGGCCGCGCGCGATCTTACGCTGCGGCGGCTTGCGCATCAGCCCGGTCACCGTCGAGCGCAAGCTGACGATCTCGGCGCGTTCTTGCGGCGCGGAGGTGCCGTAGCGCTGCGCGTGCATAGCGTCGAAATAGCGCTTGATCGCGTTGCGGTCCTTGCGCGCGAACACCGCCATCGGCAGGTCGACGGTGACGGCGTGCTCCTGGCCGACATAGCGCATGTCGGCTGCGCGCTTGACCGCGATCTGCTGCGGCTTGACCGAAGTGCCGGCAATCGCGTCGCGGCCCTGCTTCTCCAGCGCGCGATAGACTTTTTCGATTTGCTCGAATTTGGCGTCTTCCAGCGGCGTGAACCAGGTGCGCACGAAATCGTAGCGCAAGTCGGAGAACAGCATGCCGAAGGCCGAGAATACGCCGGGCGCGAACGGCACGATGACTTTGCGCATGCCGATCTCGCGGGCGACCTCGACGGCGTGCAGAGGACCGGCGCCGCCATAGGCGAACAGCACAAAATCGCCGGCATCGAAACCGCGCTCGGTGGTGACGCCTTTGACAGCGTAGGACATCGCCGTTGCGGCAATGCGCAAGATCCCATCGGCAGCCTCGACCGCGCTCATGCCGAGCGGACCGCCGATCTTGTTTTTGAGCGCGCGCTCGGCGGCGGCGACGTCGAGCTGCATCTCGCCGCCCAGAAAACGCTCGGCGCCGAGCCGGCCGAGCATCAGATTGGCGTCGGTCACGGTCGGCTCGGTGCCGCCGAGGCCGTAGCAGGCTGGACCGGGCGAAGCGCCGGCACTTTGCGGACCGAGGCGCAGTGCGCCGTCGTCGACGCGGGCGATCGAGCCGCCGCCGGCAGAGACCTCGAAAATGTCCATCATGGCGATCTGCACCGGCAGCGCCTTCTCGTAGCCGCCGATCAGCGCCGCGCCAGTGGTCAAAGCCTCGCCGTGATAGATGACGCCGGCTTTTGCCGTGGTGCCGCCCATGTCGAAGGCGATGGCATTGTCGATTTTCAGCGCGCGGCACAGCGCTTGCGTGCCGATGACGCCCGCGGCCGGTCCGGATTCCAGCATGCGCACGCACTGGTCTTGCGCCTGCTCGGCCTCGTAAAGCCCGCCGGTCGATTGCACCACCAGGAACGAGCCGGCGAAACCGGCTTTGCGCATATGGGCGTCGATCTCGCCGATATAGCGCCGCACCTTTGGGCCGATATAGGCGTTGGCCGCAACCGTCGCGCAGCGTTCGAACTCGCGATATTCCTGCGACAGCTCGTGGGACGCCGAGACGAACAGCGCGGGGTGATTTTTTTCCAAAATCGCTTTCGCCCGCCGCTCGTGATCGGCATTGGCGTAGCAATTAAGAAACAGGATCGCGGCGGCTTCGACGCCGAGCCGCTCGAGCTTCCGGCCCAGCGCCGCGATCTCGTCGTCGTCGAGCGGCTTGTCGATCTCACCATCGGCCAGCATTCGCTCGTGCACTTCGAAGCGCAGCGCCCGCTCGATCAGCGGCACGTGCTTCTGGAAGAACAGATTATAGGCGTCCGGCCGATTGATGCGGCCGATCTCATAGATGTCGCGAAAGCCTTCGGTGATCAAGAGCGCGGTCTTGGCGCCGGTGCGCTCCAACATCGTATTGATGGCGATGGTCGAGCCGTGCAGGAACAGCGCGGCGGAGCGATAATCGCTGCCGGCTTTGGCGACACCGGCGCTAATCCCTTCGACCAGATGCGCCGGCGTCGACAACGCCTTGCCGAAAGTGAGCTTGCCGGTTTTTTCGTCGAACACCGCGATGTCGGTAAAGGTGCCACCGATATCCGCCGCCAGCCGCAATCGCCCCTGCGCCATTCCACTATGCCTCACGCGTCCAACACGACGTATTCGTCTTCGACGCTGACGGCAAACGTCTCGGCCACGTAGGGGCCTTCGACCAGCGTCGCGCCCGGCGCCACCGAAACCGAAAATTGCCGCGCCCGGATGCGCGACGGATCGCACCAGGATTTGCCGGTGCGCACGTCGAACTCCCAGCCGTGCCACGGGCAGCGGATGATCTCGCCCTGCCGCGAGTAGCGGTATTCGCCCGGCTCTTTGGCCTCGACCAGGCCGGTCAAGCGGCCCTCGCACAGGCTGCCGCCCTGATGCGGGCAGCGGTTGGCGAGCGCGAAGAACTCGCCCTTGATGTTGAACACGGCGATCTGGCGGCCTTTTATGTCGATGAGCTTGCGGGTGCCGGCCGGAAACTCGCGCAAGCTCGCGATCACGTGTTTGGCCATGGCGTTACGCGGCCTGCTCGGCGAGACGGCTATAGGTCGCCAGCGCATTGTCGCGCCGGATCTTGCCGTGCAGCTTTTGCGGAATGCCGGCCGGCATGATGTCGTCGCCGTCGAATTGCCAATGAGGGAAATCCGACGCGAACAGCAGCATGTCGTCGGACTGCATGTGCTCGATCAGTTTTGCGACTGCGGCCGGATCGTCTGGCCCGTCGAACGGCTGGATGGTCAGCCGCACGTGGTCGCGCACGATCTGCGCCGGCGAGCGGTCGATCCACGGCACTTCGAGGCGCACGCCGCGCCAGAATTTCGACAGCCGCCACAGGAACGCCGGCAGCCAGGTGACGCCGGATTCCAGCAGCACCACTTTGAGCTTCGGATATTTCACGAACACGCCTTCGCAAACCAGGCTCGCCAGTTGCGACTGAAAGCCTTGCGATTGCGCCGCGTAATCCTCGACATACCACGACGGCCAGCCGAGCGAGGTCGGCGGATGCCGGTAGCTCGAGCCGGCATGGATGCCCAGCGGCAAGCCGTGGCGCTCGGCGGCTGCATAGACCGGCCAATACTGGCGGCGGCCGAGCGGCATCTCGCCCATGCACAGCACCAGCACCTGCACGAAACGTTTATCGACGGCGCAGCGTTCGATCTCGGCGACGGCGAATTCGGTGTTCTGCATCGGCACTACGATCGAGGCGCGCAGCCGCTGATCGCGGTCGAGCCATTCCTTGGCGACCCAGTCGTTGATTGCTTTTGCAAATGCCGCCGCCATGTCCTCGCTGTATAGAAGCTGCACGCCATAGAGACAGTGACAGATGGCGACGTCGATGTTCCAGCGGTCGAGCGCGTGGCTGCGCAGCGCGTCGAGCGTGTTGGCCGGCGCGCCGCCTTTGCCGCGCCAATCCGGCCGCGCGGTGAGCGGCGCATTCGGCGGATAGCTGATCGACTCCAGCGAATTCATGCCGCGATCGACCACGCTGTCGCGCCAGTGTTCGTCGAGATGCGGCAGCAGCGCCTGCATGCTCGGCACATTGACGTGCACGTCGCAATCGATTGTCGACCAGGGCAAGGTCACAGTTCCTCGGGCATTTCGCGTATTATCGGCACCAGCGGGGCGGGCGCGTCAAGGCGACTGCAACGGACCCGGCAAGGCGCGCTCGGCTTTCGCCTCGAGCTGTGCCTCATGTCCGCGCACGAAGTAGGCGGCGATGACCAGGACGATGACGGTGGCAATGACGAGGACGATCACGCCCCAGCCGGCGAGGCGCTCGACTTGCCGGCCCAGCGTATAGGCGGCGGTGCCGAAGAATATCGCCCAGGCGAACGCGCCGAAGACATTGGCCAAGAGGAATTGCGGCCACGGCATGCGATTGGCGCCGGCCATGACGCCGGCGACCGTGCGCAGGACCGGGACGAACTGAGCGACGATGACGATCTTGCCGCCGTGGCGCAGGAACAGATATTGGCCAAGCTTGATCCGCGCTTCGTTGATCCAGATATAGCAGCCGTAGCGCAGCAGCAGCCAATAGCCGAAGTAGCGGCCGATCAGATAGCCGAGGGTGCGGCCGACGATCGAGGCGACGGCCGCAGTGAGGATCACCGCGACAATGCTGAGCTCGTGCTTGGTGCCGGAAATGACCGAGGCGACGATCAGCGCGGTCTCGCCCGGCACCGGAAAACCTATGCCTTCCAGCCCAATGGTGCCGGCGACCACGAGCAGGCCGTAGGCGTGAATGAGATGGGCTATGGATGGCATGAAGGCTGTTTTTACCCCGGGCACCGCTCACTTATACTCATTCGGTTCGGAAAGAGAACTCCTTGACTTGCCATCTTAGTCTCGCGCAGGCGTGGCTGGGTTTGCGACAAATCGCGGGTGCGACGACATGTATAAGGACTTGCGCGAATTCATCGGTGCCGTCGACGGACTCGGCGCCTTGCGGCACATCGACGGCGCCGACCCGCGCTTCGAGATCGGCGGTATTACCGAGGTCGCGGCCGGCCTGCCCGACTGTCCGGCGCTGCTGTTCGACGGTATCAAAGGCTTCCCGCGCGGCTTTCGCATTTTCACCAACGCTACCACCAATGTGCAACGCGCCGCGCTGGCGCTTGGGCTCGATCCCGGGCTGCGACCGCTCGACGCGCTGAAGGCCTGGATGGAGAAGCGCAAGAATTTAACGCCGCGGCCGCCGGTTACCGTCAGAACCGCCGCATTCCTTGAAAACACGATGGTCGGCCGCGACGTCGATATCGCGCGCTTCCCGGCACCGATCTGGCATCGCCATGACGGCGGCCCGTTCATCGGCTCGGGCTCGCTGGTCATCATGCGCGATCCGGACTCCGGCTGGATCAATGCCTCGATCTATCGCGTGCAGGTGCATGGCCCGAACAAGGTCACCTTGCAGTTCGATCACGGCGGCCGGCACGGCGCCATCATCGCCAAAAAATATTGGGATCGCGGCGAGAGCTGTCCGGTAGCTATTGTGCATGGCGAAGATCCGACATTGTTTATCGCCGGCTTCGAGTATTTGCCCGACGGCCGCTCGGAATACGAGTTCGCCGGATCGATCAAAGGCGCGCCGATCGAAGTTTTGGACGGCCCGCAAACCGGCTTGCCGCTTCCGGCCTTGGCGGAAATCATTTTCGAGGGCCGCTTGCTGCCGATGAGCGAAGCGACGTTGCCCGAAGGCCCGTTTGGCGAATTCACCGGCTATTACGCCGCCGCGGCCCGGCCCGGCCCGGTGATGGAAGTGGCCGCCATCCATCACCGCAACGATCCGATCCTGCTCGGCTCGCCGCCGATGAAGCCGCCGCGCTTTCATTTCGGCCTGCCGTTCCGCGCCGCCACCATCTGGAGCAATCTCGAAGCTGCCGGCATCACCGACGTGGTCGGCGCCTGGCAACATGTCTCGCAGCTGATGACGGTGGTGGCGCTGCGCCAGCGCTACGACGGCCACGCCAAGCGCGCGGCGCTGGTCGCCGCGGCGCACAGCTACATGGCGCGCATCGTCGTCGTGGTCGACGACGACATCGATCCATCGAACCTCGCCGACGTGATGTGGGCGGTCGCCACCCGCTGCGAGCCGGCCGAAGGCATCGACATCGTACGCAATACCTGGAGCTCGGCGCTCGATCCGCGCATTGCGCCGGAGGACAAGGAGCGCGGCGTCACCTCGCACTCCAAGGCGATCATCGACGCCACCCGGCCGTTCGCCTGGCGCGACAAATTCCCACCGACCTCGGCGTTGTCGCCAGATGAGGCGCGGGAGATAGAGGAGAAGTGGGGGAAGATTTTATAATCGCGTCCCGCGCAAAGCCCGCCGCCTGATAGAATGCGAATCTTTCGGGCGAATCCGGCTCTGCATCCACGCACCGGCACGCCGCCAAATCCCGGGTGGTTCGCGCCCACGGGAGACGGTGGAGAATCTTCGCCGGTGCGGACCGTGCAGAACGATGATTCAACACAACTCTCTGATGCTTCGCTGAGCATAGGCGAAAATAGAGTAGTGCTGCCGCCGGGACAGGGAAATGACGAACTGCGCGACCTTCTCGAATGGATCGGGAATGCACAGCCGGAAGACAAGCAAGCGATAAGAGCTGAGATCAAGCGTCAATTCTACGATAAGGGCGATATAGCCGGCGGTGACGCCGCCAGCGCTGCTTTAGACAATGTTCTTGGTTCTGGCATCGAACGCAAAGATCGGCAGAAAATTCTTGATGTTCTCGGACCATATTCGCAGTCCAACGAAGACGACCAGACAACCGAATTTTGGATTGGCGCGACCCTCCCGTTCTTGGCGATGTTGCCACCAGCGGCTGGCGCGGAGGCAGCTTCTGCCGCATGGGAATTGGGTTGGGCCGCGCGCGGCATCTACATCAGCGAACAGCGCGGCGCCAATCTAGCACCGAATTTTCCGGTAATAGACAAGTGGCTGAACGGCGTAGTGACCAGCATCAAATCCATGGATTTGAGAGCGGCCGTTTATCAAGATGCGACACGTGTGACGTACCGGCTCGACGACTATGTCAACAAGCTAATATTTTTCGATGGGGCTAAGTGGAACGGCGTCGAAGTCGAATCGTCAGCAATTAGCGGTCGCGTACTAGACCTTGTAATACCTAAGGGAAGTATAACAGCTGGGCAGAGGGCTGCTATCGATACGGCAAAGGCGCGAGCCAAGGCGTTCGGCGTGGATCTGATTGTTACTCCGTTTTAGGGAAACCATGAACTGTCATCTATATCTGAGAAGTGGCACAATCTATCTCCCAACCATGGGAAAAATGGATGAAGGATTCTATCGCGCGGTTGAACCTGTGACGGTAGTTTCTGCTTCAGACATCGACGGAATGCGACGAGCGATGCAAACGACAATTGCCCGAGGTAATCCGGTCGTGCCTATGTTACGACGCAGCGAATATCCCCGGCCCCTGCTACCAAAATATGCCAGGGTCAAAAGCTGGTCGGCATTTGAACGCGGCTTGATGTTTTGGACAATCAAAGAAAAGAACGGCGTCTTTCAGATTGCCGGCCAGTCTAAACGGGCTGACCGCGGCTGGAGAACCGATCTCGACAGGACGATCGATTTTCCACTGAACACGACAACGGACGATGTGGTCGACCGCATGATCGCGATCGTGCAAGAAGAAGTTGCAAAAAAAATGGAAATTACAAAATAAATAATTAGAATTGACTAAGCCACTGTCCGATTGCGGTCGAATAGATACATCGGCCAGTTGCTCGCCCACCATGCACTAGCTTGCGCCTCTTCGGCAATTAACTCGGAAACAGCGTCTAGCGCCTGAGTGAAAGAACATCGAACAATTTCCTCAGAGCCCCCATGATCCGGTCGCTCATAGTGCCTCAACCGATATGCGCCTCACTCTCAAGTACGTAAGCGTCCTGTGCCCTTGCGAAATAGAGGATTCGCCAATCACTCAGGCCACCATATTTCTCCCGCCTAAGATCATTCTGCCGTCGCTGTGGATTTTTGGTGACTCCAATCTTGATGACGCGGCCCCATAAGGAACCGGCAATGTAGACATAATCGGGTAGGTAGGCCCGTGGCCCAGACCGAGACAAGCGCATTTCACCCTCCCTCAGCGCGCCGTCACTCCACCGCATTCGCCGAATTCAAACTGTCGATCAGCGACGAGCGGTACAAAAACTTCTTGTGCAGCGTGACATCCTCCGACGTGCGTCGCAAATCGTCCAGATGTTGCCAGCGGACCTTCGGGTCCTTCTCCTCCAGCGCCTTCTTGTTGGCGATGGTCTGCGCCTGGACGTAATCGACCTGGGCCTTGCGGCGCTGGCGCGTATAGCGGTCGAGCACGCTTTCCTCGGCGCGGTCGAACCACACGTCGGACAATTTCTCGGCCAGATTGATGGCATCATGGATGCCGCCGTTCATGCCCATGCCGCCGATCGGGTTGTTGACGTGGGCACAGTCGCCGGCAAGCAGCACGCGGCCTTTGTTGAAGGTGGCGGCGACGCGCTGGTGCACGGCGTAGAGCGCGTAATAGGGAATTTCGTATTCGCCGCTCTTTTCATGGATGCCCTGCAGGCGGCGCTGGATGCCGGCCATGCTCAGCGCCGCCTCGTCGGTCTCCTGTTCCGGCACCGGGAACACGCCGCGCCAGATGCCGGGCGGGCCTTTGCCTTTGACCTTGAACAGATTGATCCACTCGTCGGGGTCGGAGAAATAATTGCGCGTGCAATAGCCCTGGCCGGTGGTGCCGAAATCGAAACTGGTACCGATCTTGATGAACCGCTCGGGCCAGGTGAAACCTTCGAACGTGATATCGGCGAGGCGGCGCACCGTGCTGGAGCCGCCGTCGCTGCCGATCAGATATTTGCCGCGCAGCGTTTCGGTTTCGCCGGCGGCGTTGGTGACCGTGGCTTCGACATGATCGGCGGTCTGTGTAAGCCCCGTGAGCTTGGTCGAGAACCGCACCTCGCCGAGCCCGCTCGCCTTGATGTGAGGCAGCGCGGCGTGCACCAGCTTGTACTGCTCCCATTGCAACACATACGGATACGGCACTTCGCCTTTGAGCAGGCTGATGTCGAACACCGCGATCAGTTTGCCGGTGGCGCGGTCGCGGAAGTGGAACAGCGGCGCTTCCATGCCGCCGGTCGGTTCGGTGGAGAACATCTCCTTTTCGAGCCCGAGCTTGACCAGCATCTCCACGGTCGGCGGATGGATGGTGGCGGCGCGCTGATCCTCGGCGGCGTCCGGCAGTTGCTCGATCAGCGTGACCGGGATGCCGTTTTTGACCAGCGCCAGGGTCATCACGGCGCCGACCGGCCCGCAGCCGGAAATGATGACGCGTTCGTCGTTTGCCGCCATGCTCATACTTTCGAAATATCGAATGTCGCGGGATGAAACAATTCCTCGACCTTCACTTTGCGGTCGGTCAGACCCTGCTCGTAAACGTATTGCGACAGCGCCTCGATCTCCGGCATGTTCTCGGCGACGCCGTATTTCCAGAAATCCTCGCCCATGATGGCGGCGGTCTCTTTGGTCTCGGCTTCGAGCCACGGCAGCGTCACCATCAGCGCATTGACGTCGCGCAGGTCGATCATCGCCAGCGCCTTGGCCTCGCAGAACGCCTTGTAGACGCTGGTCGGCAGCCAGGGATAGCGCTCGACCAGGGATTTGCGGATGCCGATAAGATGCATGATCGGAAACAGGCCGGTCTTCTTGTAATAGGCCTGCTCGGCCGCGCGGGTGTTTGGAAATAACCGCGTGATATGCGCTTCACCGGCAAGGAACGACGACGGCGCCCGCGCGGTGAACAACGCGTCGAGCTCGCCGTCGCGCAGCATGCCGACCAGCGTCTTGTCGTGCGGGATCGCCTGTAGATCGAGGCCCGGGATCGGCTTCAATGGCGTGCGCTCTTCGCGGCCGGCCTGCTCCTGGCCGCCGCTGCGCCAATGGATTTCCGACGGCGGCACGCCGTATTGGTGCTGCATCATGCCGCGCATCCAGACCACGGCGGTGATCTGATATTCCGGCACGCCGATGCGCTTGCCGCGCAAATCCTCAGGCTTGGTAATGCCGGCATCTTTGCGGATGTAGATTCCGGAATGGCGGAAAATCCGCGACACGAAGGCTGGCACCGCCGTATATTCCGAGGTCCCCGCCGATACGGTGCGCAGGTAGCTCGAGAACGACATTTCCGAAATGTCGAATTCCTGGAATTTGAAGACGCGGTGAAAAATCTCCTCCGGATACAGCGGCAGGTAGGTCACCGCGCAGCCTTCAACTTTCACCCTGCCGTCCCTGATCGCCTGCGTGCGATCGTAATTGCCGCAGGCGATCGTCACCGGAACTTCGACCATTCGCTTCCTCTACCGTCATCCTCGGGCATTGCCGCGAAGCTATCGAGTTCCCGCCTGCCTGTGAAGCAACTGTGCGCGCATGGCGGCCTTGATCGCTTGGATGCTGGTTGTTTGTGTTGGCATTCTTGTCAAGGACGGCGCGAAGCGCCGCCGCCTCCGGCGGTCTTCGATCCTTGACAAGAATGCCAACACGAACAGAGTGCTGTCCAAGCGATCAAGGCCGCTTTCTCAACGCCTGTGACATACTCGATCCGGCAGAACCGCGAGCGCGGTAGCCATCGTCTTGTTGTCCCGCCCCCCGCGCGATACCCTTGCCGCCAAGGAGACCCACCATGATGTCGACCGTGATCGGCGGCGCCATGCTGCCCCATGCGCCGCAATTCTTCACCATGCCGGACACCGAGGACAAGGCGCTGGTCGCCCATGTGCGCGAGGTCGCGGCCGACGTCGGCAAAAGGCTGCGCGCGCTCGAGCCCGATCTGTGGATCATCTTCTCCAACGATCACGCCGAGCAGTTCTTCCACACCACCGCGCCGCCCTTCACCGTCCATGTCGGCGGCGAGGCGACCGGCGAATTCGCCGGGCGGAAATTCCGCTGGCAGATCCCGAGCGAAATCGGCTTCGAATTGGTACGCCAGCTTTACCGGCAGAATTTCGATCCGGCCTTCACCTCGACGGCCAAGATCGACTACGCCATAGGCATTCCGCTCACGCATCTTGGGCACACCGGCCCGGTGCTGCCGATCTACGTCAACGCCTACCTGCCGCCGCAGCCGACCATGGAGCGCTGCTATCAGTTCGGCCAGGCGGTGGCCCGCACTGTGACCGCGCTCGGGCTCAAAACCGTGATCCTGTCGAGCGGTGGCATGTCGCATTTTCCCGGCACCGACCGCTACTCGAACCCGGAGCTCGCCTGGGACCGGCGCGTGCTGGAAAAACTCGCGGCGGGAAACTTGAAATCGCTGATCGGCTACGACGAAGCCGAGCTCGACGACACCGGCAATATCGAATTGCGCTGCTGGGCCTGCGCCGCCGGCGCCTTGGGCGAGCGCAAGCCCGACGTGGTGTCGATGGATCCGAGCTGGCATCACAATTATGCCTCGCTGGCCTGGATCGGCGGCGACGCGGCGCAGAACAACGCGGCGCATTATCCTTCGATCAAGCCGGAGCTGGTGGAACTGACGACGGCCCTGCACGGTCTCGCCCACGACGCCGGCATGCGCGCGCAATACATGGCCGACGCCGGCGCCTTTGCCGATAAATTCCAGCTGCCGCCCGACCAGCGCGAGGCCTTGATCAAGCTCGACATGCCCTCGATCGTGAAAATGGGCGCCCACCCGCTGGTGCCGTTCCTGGCGCAATTGCAGATGCAGCGGTTGCGGCCGCAAAAGTAAGCGCCGCCGCGCCGCGGCCATGCGCGAGCGACATGCGGCTATCGTTGATTCGACCTGCCCACAGGCTTAAAGTTCGGCAGGGCGATTTGCCGCAAAACGCCGCTCGGAGCCGCCGATGAAAAAGCTTGTACTGGAAACGACCGCGCCGTTCCAAGGTCTCCCCGAACTCGTCGCCTATGACGAAGGCCTGTTTGCCAAGGAGGGCATCGAGGTCGAATGGGCCGACCGCGAAGCCGGCGTCGAGAAGAAGGTCGAGGCGCACGTCACCAATCCGAAGGGCGTCAACCCGTTTGCCAGCCACGGCAAGCTCCTCGAACAGGGCAAGGCCGACATGTACAACGCCTGCGAATGGGGCAACTACTGCCGCGTCCAGGATACCGGCCAGGGCAGCCGGCAGCTCGGCCGCCGCGCCATCGTGGCTTATTCGGCCGTTGTCGTGCCGCCGGACTCGCCGGTCTATACGCCGCAGCAACTCGCCAACAAGACCATCGGCGTGCCGTTCTATTTCGGCACCCATTACATCGCGCTGCATCTGCTCGAAGGCTTTTTGCCGCGCGAGATGATAAAACTTTGCCGGGCGCCGAACGGCTCGCGCTATCGCTTCGATGCGATGATGCGGGGCGAGATCGATGCCACAACGCTGACCGAGCCGCACATCACGCTTGCCGAGAAGAAAGGCTGCCGCGTCATCTGCTCGGCGTTCTTCCACGGCACCGAAGTCGCCTCCGACCGGGTCGATGCCGAGACCTATGCGGCCTTCAATCGCGCGGTGCGCGAAGCGGTGCGCCGCATCAGCGCCAACAAGAAGGCGTACATGCACTACTTCATCGACTATTACGCCAAGAAGGATCCGGAGATCGCGGCGCTCAAGGTCGAGGATTTGCGCGAGAGCCGGCTCGTGGTCTGCGATCCAGCGCCGATCCCGGCCGACGAGATGCAGCGCACCTACGACTGGCTCAAGAGCTGGGGCATGCTGGAAGAAACCGCCTCGCCGCTGCAGCTTATCAACACGCAGGTGCAGGACCACGCGCATCAGGCGGCGGAGTAACCTGTAGCCCGGATGAGCGTAGCGACATCCGGGAACGACAGACAGGCTTGAACGCTGACCCCGGATATCGCTTCGCTCATCCGGGCTACGAGGATTTTATGCGCAACGGCCACGCCGAGGAGATCGGAAAGCTCATCGAGCCCGGCCGCGTACACCGGCGCGTCTATACCGATCCGGACCTGTTCGATCTGGAGATGGAGCGCATCTTCGGCCGCGCCTGGCTGTTCGTCGGCCACACCAGCCAAGTGCCGAACCCGGGCGATTTCATCACCACCGATCTCGGCCGCCAGCCGGTCATCATGGTGCGGCATCGCGATGGCTCGGTGCAGGTGCTGCTCAATCGCTGCACCCACCGCGGCGCCAAGGTGGTCAACGAGCGCCGCGGCCACGCGCCGCGCCTGACCTGCTGCTATCACGGCTGGACGTTCGATACCGACGGTCGCCTGATGACGGTGCCGGTGCCGGAAGGCTGTGCCGAAAATTTCGACAAGGACGCGTTCGGTTTGGCGCGAGCGCCGCGGGTCGGCGAATACCGTGGTTTTGTGTTCGCGAGTCTGGCGCCGAAGGGTCAAAACTTCGAGGACCACATCGGCCCCGTAAAGGGCAATATTGACGACCTGGTCGATCGCGCGCCCGACGGCGCACTGGCGCTTGACGCCGGCATGCATCGTTACGTCTACAACGGCAATTGGAAGCTTCAGGTCGAGAACGTGCTCGATTCCTATCACGTGCCGTTCGGCCACGCCTCGACCGTCAACAAGGACGGCGTGCAATTTGCCCGCCGCGAGGGCGATCAAAAAGGCGCAATGGTCGTCGAGACCGAGAAGAAACAAACCGCCGCGTCATGGAAGGACCGCAAGAGTTTTATCGCCGGCAACGGCCACGGCTGGACCAGCAACACCACGCTCGACGACGGCAAGCGCTCGAGCCCGGCCTTCGATGAATACAAGAAAGTCCTGGCGGAGAAAGTCGGCGCCGAACGGGCGAACGACATCCTCACCCCGCGGCTGCACAATTCGCTGATCTATCCGAACATGTCGATCATGGGCTTGAACATCCATGTCCGCGTCATCAAGCCGATCGCGGTCGATCGCACCGAGGTGACGATCTATCCGATCCGTCTCGTCGGCGCGCCGGAAGCGATGAATTTCGGCAATATCCGCCTGCTCAACGTCACCCATTCTGCCGCGTCGTTCGTGCAGACTGACGACCTGGAATCCTTCGTGCGCGCGCAAAAGGGCCTGCAGAGCACCATGACCGACTGGGTCGACATCTCGCGCGGGCTGGGCGCCGAGGAGCCCGATCGCGAGCGCAACGCCACCCGCGAGCTCGCCACCCATGAGATGGTGGTGCGCGCCCAGTACAAAGCCTGGCTCGGCTATATGCACGAGGCGGCGTAATGGCGGCTGATGGCAGTAGCCGCGCCGCGCTCGAGGACTTCATCATCCACGAAGCGCGCTTGCTCGATGCGCGGCGCTTTCGCGATTGGATGGCGCTGTTCGCCGACGACGGCACCTATTGGGTGCCGGCGGTGCCCGACCAGAAGAGCCCGTTCGACCAGGCTTCGCTGTTCTACGACGACCGCGATCTGATGAAGACCAGGGTCGAGCGGCTCGAACATCCGCGCATCCACGTGCAGACGCCGCCGTCGCGCACCGCGCATCTCATCGGCAATGTCGTCGTCGAGGAATCGGATCAAGCCAAAGGCGAATACGTCGTCGGCTCGACCTTGATCGTGGCCGAATATCGCGACGACGCGCAGCGCATCTTCGCCGGCCGCCAGCGGCATCACTTAAGGCGTCACGGCGAAACTTTCCGCATCGTCCAGAAGCGCGTCGACCTGATCAATTGCGACGGCGCCTTCGAGGCCGTGGCGGTGCCCATCTAATCGTCAGGCATAGTGGCGCCGGTTACGATTTGCGATTAAACCGATGCGGGGCGTCGAATACCGGGACTGAGCGGGCATCGCATGAACGGCCGCAGATGCCAACGGCGTGTCGGTTTGATCATCGTAGCGCTAGCGCTGAGCGCCTGCGCCGGAGGTCACCATAGGACCGACGAGGAAGGCATCAACGCCTATCCCACCAATTACAAGACCGACATTCTCGCCGCCATGCACGTCTATCTCAACGATCCGACGGCCATTCGCGACGCCAGCATTTCGGAGCCGGTGTTGAAGCCGGCGACCCTGACCACGCCGTCGCGCTACATGCTCTGCCTGCGCTTCAATCCGAAGAAGACCGCCACCGTCTATGATGGCATGCGCGAGGTGGCCGCCGTTTTCGTCGCCGGCCGGTTCGATCAGTTCATCGAGACGCCGAAAGATCTTTGCGCCGGCGTCACCTATGCGCCGTTCCCCGAGTTGGAAAAGCTCTCGCGCTGAGCAACAAGATTCTGCCGCGAAGCAGGTTGAAAACCCGCACCATCGAGAATTTAATCGACGAAACATGGTTTTGAACCGCAAGAGGTCAGCGATGACTTTCGGGAAAACCGCAGCGTCCGCCAGTGTGCTGTTGGCATTGTCGGCGGCAGGCGCCGCAGCGGCGCCGGCGCTCGCCACCAACAACGTGAATTTGCGCCAGGGGCCGGGCACCAACTACACCGTCATCATGACCATTCCGGGCGGCAGCAATGTCGACATCAGCGGCTGCGGCGGCCAATGGTGCCAGGTGACCTTCCAGGGCCAGCACGGCTACGCGATCACAACCAGCTTCGATCAGGGCGGTGGCGCATCGCCGCCCGGCAACGCCGGACCGCCGCCGGCAGGCTATGCAGGACCGCCCGCGGGGCCGCCACCCGCAGGCTATGCGCCCGCGCCGCCTCCCGGTTATGCCGGTCCACCGCCGGGAGTTGATCCGGACGCGCCGATTCCTGTCTCGCCTATAGGGCCGCCGCCCGTCGGGCCGCCGGTCTACGTCGGACCGCCGCCGCCGGTCTATTACTTCTATGGCTACCGCTACGGTCCCTATTACGGACCCTATGGGGGCGGTTATTACTATCGGCGCTGGTAGAGCGTGCCGGCCGTCGGTCATCGCCTTCTTGACTGGCTTCGGGAGGAAACATGGTGTGGGCGCGCGCGGTCTCGCTCGCGGTTCTGCTGTCATTGCCGCTGAGCGGCTTCGCCGGCGCGCAGACCGCACCCGTTCTCGCCGTCGTCGGCGGCACGCTGATCGACGGCACCGGGCGGCCGCCGATCGAGAATTCCGTCATCATCATCGCGAACGGCCGCTTCACCGCCGCCGGCCGCAACGGCGAGGTGAGCGTTCCGCAGGGCGCGCAAATCGTCGACGCCAGCGGCAAGACCGTGCTGCCGGGCTTTCTCGACGGCCACTGCCATTGGGAAGATTTTTTCGGCGAGCTTTATCTGCATCTCGGCATCACCACCTGCGCGACCATCGAGATTTATCAGGATGGGCCGTGGACGCTGGCGCAGCGTGACGGCACCAATGCGGGAAAGATTCGCGGCCCGCGCATCTGGACCTCCGGGCGCGCCATCGGCGGTGGACGCACGGAGACCGATGCGCCGGACTCCCGTGAATTCCGCGGCAACATCGTGGTGACGACGCCCGACGGAGCGCGCGCCGCGATCGACCGCAAGAAAGCGCTCGGCTACGACATCATCAAGCTCAACGAATTCTTGCCGATGGATTTGGTCAAGGCCGCGGTCGATGAGGCGCATCGCCTCGGCCTTGGCGTGACCACGCACAGCTGGGACGCCATCGGTTCGGCAACTGCCGGCGTCGACGGCATCGAGCACATCTGGTCGGTCGGCTATAGCTCGATCCTCGACGTCGAGAAACGGCGCAAGCTCGCCGAAGACCGGCTCGCCGGAAAGATCGATGCCGAAGTCGCCGGCGCGCAATACCAGACCGAGAATTTCGACGCCGTCATTGCCGCCATGGTCGCGCACCATGTCGCCTGGACACCGACCATCGCCAAATGGCTGCGGCCGTTGTCGCCGAGCATGGCGCGTTTCAGGCAAAAGGAGAACGAAATCCTCGACGACCCGAATGCCGATTTTCCGCCGGTGCTGCGCGCGGTGACCGACAGTGCCTACGACAAGCTCTTCAAGCGCTATACGCCGGAGCAACTCGACGCCACGCGGCTTGGCTATCAGAAAGCCAACGAATTCATCCGCCGCTTCGTCGCCGCCGGCGGCATCCTCAAGGAAGGCTCCGACCCGCCGCGCGGCATGGCCGGCATGCTGATGCACGAGGCGTTGGTCATGGATGTCGAGGCCGGCGTGCCGCCGATGACGGCGATCCAGGCCGCGACCTTGAACGTCGCCAAGACGTTCCACAAGGACAAGGACTACGGCAGCGTCGAGCCGGGCAAGGTCGCCGACCTCTCCATCATCGAGGGCGATCCGCTCAAGGACATCTGGATGACGCAGAACGTCAAGATGCTGATCATGGACGGGCGTATCGTCGATATCGACTTCCACAAATACAAGAATCCGATTCCGGCTTTCTATTCCTACCAGACGTTGCCGCGCGAGATCGACATATCGCCGCTGTTGGCGACGCAGAGCACCGAAGTGACGCTCACGGTGCGCGGCCGCGGTGTGTTGCCGACGCAGCGCGTCATGCTCAACGGCAAGGAAATGCCGACGCGCTACGTCAAGCGCGGCCAGCTCGAAGCCGTCATTCCGCCGGACGCGATCGCCGAGGCTGGCACCTATATCGTCACGGTGAAAAGCGTGGGCGAGCTATTGCCGGAATCCTATCCGGCCCATCTGGTGGTCGGCTTCAAGAATTAGGGCACCAGCCATCATGTTTCCTGCCGGCTGAAATGTACCGCGGCGCCTGAGGCCGCGAGACTGAGCGCAATAATCACGAAAATGCCGCCGACGCCGGCCGCGGCGGCGATCAGGCTCGCAATGAACGGCACCGCCACCTGGCCGATGCGGTTGCCGGTAATGCGCAGTGACATCACCGTGCCCATGGCGGCGGCGGAGGCGAGATCGACCACATTGGTCAGGCTCAGCGTCGTGGCGATGCCGAGCGAAAATCCCATCAGCACCATCGCGGCGAACATCGCCGAAAGGGGAATAGGCAGCGCCAAACAGGCGAAGCTGATCCCCGCCCCTATCATGCTGGCGAGCGTCAACGGCCCGCGGCCGACGAGGCGGATCACCCGCACATAGCCCATGCGCGACACCAGCGAGAACGCCGAGCGCACGGTGAGCAAGGTACCGACGTCGCGCGCCGTGATGTTGTTGGCGGCGCCCAACAGCGGCAGATAGATCACCAAGAGATCCTGCGCGGTGATGGTGATGACGCTGGCGATCAGCACCGCCATCAAGCCGCGCTGGCGCATCAGCGTGCGCACCGGCACGACGGCCCCGCTGTGCTCATGGGCTTTCGGCTTCGGCGCCGGCCGCATGGCGGCGGCGGTCACCAGCGACGCCAACGAGATCAAAAAACCGATCGCGTACAGCCGGTCGGTCGGCGGCAGCCGCGCGGAACCGCTCGACCAGGCGATGATGTAAGGGCCGAGCCCCTGCCCGATGGCGCTGGCGACCAGGTAATTGCCGAACACCGCGTCGCGGCCGCGCGGCCCGGCGCAGCGGATACACAGCATCTGTTGGCTCGCCATCATGAACAGGTGCGAGATGCCGAGCAGCGCCATCATGATCAGCAGCGTCGTCACCGATCCGGCCCAGTAGCGAAAGCCGGCGCAGGCGACGACCATCAGCGCCGCGCCGATCCAGCAGGCCTGCGCGTCATTGCCGCGATCCATGAAGCGGCCGACCCAGACCGCGAGGAAGATCGGCAGGATCGCGAATGTCGCCGAGATCACGCCGATCCAGATCACCGGCAGGTCGAGCTCGATGGCGCGGTATGACGTCGTCACCCGCATGATGGCGTAGACCGCCTGGATGATTGCCGAATTGAGCACCAGCGGCACCAGCAGGCGATAATCAACGTCGCTCGCGCTCGCCTCGCCGCTCGCGGCCGGTTGCAATTTTTCCCTAAAACTCGACACCGCGCCGCGACACCCAAAGTGATTTGCCGGCAAGGTGTATCACCCCTGCCCGCGCCGCGGCAGTCCGTCAGTCCGGCTGCGGCAGCATGGCTGCGGCGTCGCCTTGTCCGGGCGCGCCGCGCGGGTCTAAGCTTGCCGGCCTCGGGAGATCATCCATGCAAATGCTTTCCATTCGCGCCGGCTCGGCAGTGGCGCTTGCCTGCGCGCTATTCACGTTGCCGGCGCTGCACGCCGTCGGCGCCGAAAACTACCCCAACCGCCCGGTGACCATCGTCGTGCCGTTCCCGCCCGGCGCGTCGAATGACCTGCTGGCTCGCTATGAAGCAGACGTGCTGGGTCGCGCGCTGCACGGCAACTTTGTCGTGGAGAACAAGCCCGGCGCCGGCGGCGATATCGGCATCTCCTTTGCCGCCAAGGCCATGCCCGACGGCTATACGCTGCTGCACGCGCCATCAGCCATCACCTTGCTGCCCTCCGTCATGAAAACAGTCGGGTACGACTTGGCCAGGGATTTCCAGCCTGTCACCCTCGTCGGCCTGACCAAATTCTGTCTGGTCGCCTCGCCATCGCTGCCGGTGAATTCGGTGGCGGACCTGATCGCGCTGGCCAAGGCCAAACCCGGCGAACTGACTTATGCCTCCGCCGGCATCGCCACGCCGCATCAGATCTTCGCCGAGCAGTTCAAGATCATGACCGGAACCGACATGCGCCACATTCCTTATAAAGGCGCCGTGCCCGGGCTGACCGACGTCGCCGGCGGCAATGTGTCGGTGGAATTCGCCGATCTCACGCCGGCGCTGCCGCTGATCCAGGGCGGCAAGCTAAAACTGCTCGCAGTGCTCTCAGCCAAGCGCGATCCGGACATGCCGGATATTCCGGCGCTGGCCGAGACCGTGCCGGGCTATGTCGGCCAAAGCTGGCAGGGATTTTTCGCCCGCGCCGGCACGCCGAAGCCGATCGTCGACGCGCTCAACGCCGCTCTTGTCGCCGATCTCAAGAAACCGGAGACCACCGAACGCTTCAAGAGCATGGGCATCGTCGCGCAGTGGGACACGCCGGAAGAATTCCGCACCTTCATCGCCGCCGAAACCGAAAAGTGGGGCAAGATCATCAAGGCGGCGGGGATTGAGGCGCAGTGATGCCCCAAAGGGCGCTCCACTTCTGCTACTCGGAGCGGCAACCCGTGTGTCATGGTCACCATTGCCCTTCATACCTGAAAAAAAATATGATGCACCTTTTGGTAGAAAGGAGTAAACTCTAATCACTACCGGAATTGGTGGGGTGGGCGGGTTTAGCGTCGAAATTTCTTCGCGTGCTGGTTCGCAGAACGCGACAGGGCAGCCTGAAGCGACGGTGGGGATGGGCTATGCCGAAATTTGCATCGGTCAATGCGATCGTAATTGCCGTGAGTCTAATCATCTTGCTGCTGGTATACATATACGATCGATATGTGCTGGACGCTGTAGTGCAGCACCAAGCCAAGTCAGACGATCACAACGAACATCGCACGAATGGCGCGGAGCCGAAGGCCGAACTAATATATTTGAATTATCCCTCAATCCGAAGCGCCTATTGGTATTTTTTTGGAGCGCTAACATGGCTTTTTATAAGTTACTTACTCACGGATTTGGACCCCATAGAAACCGGGTTATCCAACGACAGTAAGGAGTTGGCTCACCAGGTGACGCACGCCTTGAAGAGCAGTCTTAGCAATCTCGCTAACGTAAGCTTGCTAGTTGCCGCAATCGCGTATGCCAGAGGAGAAAACTTTGACGCCGCCAATGCCAGACGGTGGTTCGGCAGAATCGCGATACTCATCGCGCTTTGGACGATCTTTTGGGAATTGGTCCACCATGATCGAAGTTTATTTTTTTCAGCGCTGTTCACCGCTCCAGACGTCATTCTATCCAATATTGCTCTCATCGCGCTTGGGTGGGTTTTTCTTTCACGATGGAAGGGGGTTGGCGTTGCCTACTTCGTCGTCACGATTTGCTATGCTGTCCTGCAACTACCCGCTCGAATTGCGCTAGACCTCCAACCTTTCCTTGACCCAAACAAAGCGGTGGATCTGGAGCCGACTTTTTACTTGCTTGCGGTCGGGAAGATTCTTCTGATCGGGGGATTCATTCTCATACTGCGTAAAATCACAACGGACATTGATGAACCGCGGTTCTGGCCAAGGGAGCCTAGAAGCTCACCCTACCCAATACGCGATGTTGCGCTGGCGCTGTTGTTTGGGTTCACAGTGCCGTTTGTACTTCACTGGGGAAATGAAGCTGTCGCGGGAGGGTGCTGCACTTGGCCGAATTTTTGACTACCCCGTCATTGCGCCGCACACCCTCTTAGCAGCTTGCGTAGGCTTAGCAGTTTTACCCACCCCGCCGACTCGCCGTTTCACAACTCCCCACCTCAATCCTTCGTCGTCTCCACGTGGAAACGATGCAGGATGCGATGGAAAATCGGCGCCAGCACGAATCCGGTGGCGATGACGATGATGAGGCCGGACAGGATCGCGTAGGAGCCGGCGAAGATTTTGCCGGCCGTGGTCTTCAACTCGCCCAAGGGACCCATACCAGACAGGATCATCGCCGCGTTCACATAGGCATCGACGAAGGACATACCCTCGAACGCCGCGTAGCCGGCGATCCCGATCGCCAGACCGGCCATGGTCAGGACCATCCACAACCCGATCGCGATCATCATGCGGATCAGGAATTTGCGGCGCGACGCGACCGGTTGGCCGCGACGCTCGAACCCGGTGACGCTAAGACCTCTCAGGGGCATTTCTCGTGCTCCGGCTGCATCCTGCTACCCTACACCTTAGACAGCGGTTGAGCGCGCCTTGGCCGGCGCCTAGTATCCTCCCAGAACGAACCCCGCCCAGGAAACGACAATGCCCCAACCACAATTCGACCGCGCCGCTCAGGACATCGGCAACATCGTCGGCATCGGCCACGTCAATGTCTGCATCGACGACCAGCACCTCGCTACGCATTTTTACATCACCGGGCTCGGCTATACGCGCGATCCCTTTCTCAATACGGGTGCCGGCAATATGTGGGTCAATGTCGGCATGAGCCAGTTTCACCTGCCGATGGGCAAGCCCGACGTGCTGCGTGGCGTCACTGGCCTTGTCATGCCGGACCGTGAAGCGCTCCTGAACCGGCTCAAGCGCGTGAAGAAGGCGCTCGAAGGCAGCAAGTTCGAATTCCGCGAGAGCAACGACGGCGTCGAGACCGTGTGCCCGTGGGGCAACCGTATCACCGTGCACACGCCCGACGTCGAGCGCTTCGGCAGGGTCCAGCTCGGCATGCCCTATGTGCGCTTCGACGTGCGCCCCGGCACCGCGGAACGCATCGCGCGCTTTTATCGCGAGGTGATGGACGCGCCGGCCGAGGTCAAGAAGAACGGCGCCGGCCCCGAGACCCGCGTCCAGGTCGGCGAGAAGCAATATTTCTATTTCCGCGAAACCGATGCGCCGGAAGCGCACTACGACCGCCACCACGTGCAGATCTATCTCACCAATTTCTCAAAACCGTATCGCAAGCTGCTCGATCTCGGCCTGATCACAATAGAGGACAACGATTACCAATACCGCTTCAAGGACGTGATCGATCTCGACACTCGCGAAGTACTGTTCACGGTCGAGCACGAGACGCGCAGCGCCACCAATCCGATGTACGGCCGCCCGCTGGTCAACCGCAATCCGGCGGCGACCAACATGGATTACAAGCCCGGGCATGACAGCATGTCCTGGGCGTTGCCGTGACAACTGGTGCGGCCTGCGTCTCCCTCCCCCCTTGTGGGGGAGGGTGGGGTGGGGGGTCGGGAGGTGATGCGCGGGCGTCGACTTTAGCGCGTGACCTCGCGACCCCCACCCCTGCCCCTCCCCACAAGGGGGAGGGGAAAGAATGACCCCCCGCCGCGCGCTCGTCATCGGCGGCTCGCTGGGCGGGCTGATCGCGGCGCACCTGCTGCGATCGACCGGCTGGGACGCCACCGTCTTCGAGCGCAATGACGAGGAGCTGGCGAGCCGCGGCGTCGGCCTTGGCACCCATCCGCAGCTCATCGCCATCCTCAAGCGCGCCGGTATCGATTTCGACGAGACCATGGGGATCAAGCCGACGCGGGCGGTCTGCCTCGACTCGAGCGGCAAGATTTTGATCGAGCAGCCGACGGCGCGGACGCTGAGCGGCTGGTCGCGGCTCTACCGCGCTTTGCTCGATGCGCTGCCGGCGCAAACCTATCGGCTTGGCAAAAGGCTCGCTCGCGTTGAACAAGACGGCGCCGGCGTCACCGCGATCTTCGCCGACGGCACGCGCGAGCGCGGCGATCTTCTGGTCGGCGCCGATGGGATCCGCTCCACGGTGCGCGCGCAATTTCTGCCGGAGGTGCAGCCGGTCTACGCTGGCTACGTTGCCTGGCGCGCCTCGATCGACGAAGCCGACGTGCCGCCGGATCTGTGGCGCGAGATGGTCGATCTCTATGCGTTCTGCCTGCCCGAGGGCGAGCAATTGATCAGCTACGCGGTGCCCGGACGCGACAACGACACCGCGGTCGGCCGCCGCGCCTACAATATCGTCTGGTACCGGCCGGTGGGCCGCGATGCGCTCGCTGATATCTGCACTGACGCCGCGGGCCGCCATCATGCAGCCGGCATTCCGCCGCCGCTGATCCGGCCCGATGTCATCGCCAAAATCAAAGCCGACGCCAAAGCCGTCATCGCGCCGCAGATCGCCGAGATTTTTGCGCGGACGACGCCGTTCTTTCAGCCGATCTACGATCTGATCTCGCCGCAAATTGCGTTCGGCCGCGTCGTGCTGGCCGGCGACGCGGCGTTTGTCGCCCGCCCCCATGCCGGTGCCGGCACCACCAAGGCGGCGCTCGATGCCGCCTGTCTCGCCGACAGCATCCGCGATGCCCGCAGCATCCGCGATGCCGGCGGCGACCTCGATGCCGGACTAGCGCATTACCAGCGCATGCAGATGCCGTTCGGCCGCGCTTTGGTCGAGGTCAACCGGGAGGAAGGCGCTTATCTGAGCGCCCAGACCAAGCCCAAGGCGGACCGCAGCGCCGCGGAACTGCACCGCGACATCGGTGCCGTGGTGCGCGCCCATATCGACCGCAGCGAGCAGGTCGGCGATATCGTCGCCGCGCATGGCCTCACCGCGCTGGCGGGGGCAGTTCGGGAATCGCCGCTCGCTGATGCGCGCCCCCTCTCCCCAGCGGGGAGAGGGGTGGGGTGAGGGGGCTCTGACCGCGAGGCCGGCCCCCTCTCCCCGCTGGGGAGAGGGAGTGCGCATGCGCTAGCCGCAATTCCGCTACCTATCGCGCCGCTATATAGTCGCGGAAACGAACCAATATTGCCGGAGGGCCCATGAGCGCCGCCAAGAAGACACTCGTCATCCGCAACGGCACGCTGATCGACGGCTCCGGAAAACCGTCGGCGCGCAACGACGCCATCGTGGTCGAAGGCAATCGCATCAAGAGCGTCGGCGCGTTGCCCGGCGACATCCACCTCGAAGACCGCAAGACCGTCGATGTGGTGGATGCTGCGGGGAAGTGGATCATGCCCGGCCTGATCGACGCCCATTGCCACATGTCCTACGGCTATCCGCTGATCAAGGGCGAGGGCAAAGGCAAGGGCACGACGCGGCCGGAATTCTCCACGCTGAAATCCGCCCGCAGCGCGCAGAAGGTGCTGCGCTCGGGCGTAACCAGCATTTCGGTGCCGGGCGGTACCTGGTTCACCGACGTCGGCGTGCGCGACGCCATCCGGCTTGGCCTGATGGAAGGGCCGCGCATGTTCGTCGCCGGCCGCATGATCGTCACTTACGGCTGCATCGAGGACGACGAGCCGTCATGGGAGGGCACGCCCGATCATTCGATCGGCAAGCTGTGCAACACCGCCGACGAGATGGTCACCGAGGTGCGCCGCCAGGGCAAGCACGGCGTCAATTTCATCAAGATGGCCGATAGCCGTTCGGGTGAATCGCAAATGCTCGCCAAGGACGAGATCGCCGCCGTGGTCGGCGAGGCGCACCGGCGCAACCTGAAAGTCGCCATCCATTCGCGCGGCGCCGGCTCTACGCGCGCGGCGGCGGAGGCCGGCGTCGATTGGATCGTCCATGCCGACCTCGCCACCGACCGCGATCTCGACGCGGTCGCCAAGGCCGGCATGCCGATCCTGCCGACGGCGACCTTCCTCGCCGTCGTGGTCGAGCTCGGCAAGCAGCAAAAGGTCGGCGCCGAACAGGTGCAGCTCGATTTCAACCGCATGCAGCGGCATTACGATCTGCTCGGCGAATTGATGCACAAGGCGCGCAAGCTCGGCATCAAGCTTTTGGTCGGCACCGATACCGGCAACAATTCGTTCACGCGGCACGGCGAGCTGCACGCCAAGGAGCTGGAAATTTTCGTCAAGCATGGCGGCTATACGCCGATGGAGGCGATCGTCGCGGCGACCCGCGACAACGCCATGACCGTCGGCCTCGACGGCCAAGTCGGCCAAGTGATGGCGGGACAACTCGCCGACATCACCGTGTGGGACAAAGACCCGATCGCCGATATCGCCATCTTGCAAGACAGCAAGAACCTCGCCTGGGTGATCAAGGACGGCAAGGTCGTCGATCTCGATGGGCGCGACGAGATGCTGACGTTCCAGCAAGCCGCGGAATGACGGTTTTCCGTCCCCGGACATGAGCGAAATCGCGCGGTTGAGTGTCGAGATCGACGACGTGACGCCGCGTGTGGTGCGCGTTGTCGAGGTGCCGGCCGACATCCGCCTCGACGACCTGCATTTCGTGCTGCAAATCGCCATTGGTTGGCAGAACGGCCATCCGTTCGAATTCCGCATCGGTGACAAACTCTGGGGACAGCCCGACCGCGACGCCGGCATCGATCGGATGCCGGCAGAGCAATCGACGCTGCGCGATATTTTGGCGGCAGGCGACACTTTCAAGTACGACTATGTGCTCGGCGAAGATTGGGAGCACACGGTGACGCTGCTGTCGCGCACCGCCGCGCAGCCGGACCTGCGCTATCCAAACCTGGTCAGCGCCGAGGGCCGCTGCCCGCCGGCGGATATCGGCGGGCCGGTCGGCTACGAGACCTATCTGCGCAGCATCGCCGATCCGAACAGCGTCGATCATGAGGACATGCTCGACTTCGACGCGCCGGATTTCGATCCGCATGTCGTCGACGCCGCAACGCTGCGGCAGAATCTGGCCGACCTCACGCGCTATATCGGCCGCAAGCCGCACACTCATAAGACGGCCGGGAGCTAAGACGCATGCAGTTCGGCGTACAGTTCTTTCCCAATTTCCGACCGAGCGACAAGAGCGCCGCGGAGTATTTCGCGGAAAGCCTTGCCATCGCCGAAGAGGCCGAGACGCTCGGCTACACCCACGCCCGCTCGGTCGAGCATTATTTCGAGCGTTACGGCGGCTATAGCCCCAACCCGATCGTGTTCTTGTCGGCGGCGGCAGCACGCACCAAGAACATGCGGCTCGTCACCGGCGCGGTCGTACCGGCCTTCAACAACCCGCTCAAGCTTGCCGGCGAGATCGCCATGCTCGACGCCATTTCCGGCGGCCGCTTCGACGTCGGCTTTGCGCGCGCCTTCCTGCCGCACGAATTCCGGCGTTTCAATATTTCGCCTGACACGTCCGTCGCCCGCTTCCGCGAAGGCCTCGAGCAGATCGAGCTCCTGCTGACGCAAGAGAACGTTACCCACCGCGGCCAGTTTCATACGTTCGAGAACGTCACCTCGCTGCCGCGGCCGACGCAAAAGCCGCGGCCGAAATTTTACATCGCCTCCACGCGCACAGCAGATTCGTTCGAATTCGCCGGGCGCGCCGGCCACGCGCTGATGTCGATCCCGGTCGGCCCGCTGAAGGATTTGCTGCCGATCTATCGCAAGGCTTGGCGCGACGCCGGCCATCCCGGCGATGGCGAGGTGATGATCGCGTTCCATATGTTCTGCCACGAAGACGCAAAGCTCGCCCGCGAAATTCCGCGCCGCCAGTTCGAGGATTATTTTATCGCGCTCTATGAGTCCGCCGGCGAATGGACCCAGGGCACGTCGTCCAAGGACTACAAAGGCTATGACGTTTCGATCAGCCGCATGAAGAATGCGTCGCTGGAGAGCCAGATCGAGTCCGGCGGTGCCTGGGTCGGCACGCCCGACGAGATCAAGGGCATCATCCGCCGCTTCGAAGACACCATGGGCAAATTCGAGCACGCCTCGTTGCAGATCAATTTCGGCACGCTCGATTTCGCCGAAGCGCAAAAATCGATGCGGCTGTTCGCCAAGGACGTGATACCGGAGTTTTCCTAAAAACCTGGACCAAGCCAAAGCTGAACCAACCATGGCCGGACCATTAGCGGGCATTCGCATTCTCGATCTAACCTCTGTGGTTGCCGGCCCGCTGGCGACGCAGATGCTCGGCGACATGGGCGCCGACGTCATCAAGATCGAGGCGCCCGAGGGCGATGCGCCGCGCCATACCGGCCCGGCGCGCTCGCCCAACATGGCGGCGCTGTTCATGGGGCTCAACCGCAGCAAGCGCTCGCTGGTGCTCGATCTCAAAAAGCCCGCGGCCGCCGACGCGCTGTGGCGGCTGATCGCGAGCGCTGACGTTTTGGCCCACTCGATGCGGCCCCAAAAAATCGAAAAGCTCGGCTTCGGCCACCAGGCGGTGTGCACGCGCAATCCGCGCCTGGTCTATGCGGCGCTGCACGGCTACCGCGATGGCGGCCCGTACAGCGGCCAGCCGGCCTATGACGACGTCATTCAGGGCCAGTCTGGCATCGCCGCCCTGATGTCGGTCGGCGGCGAACCGCGCTACGCGCCGACCATCCTGGCCGATAAGATTTCCGCGCTGGCGATCTCCAACGCCATTTCGGTCGCCCTCTTCGCGCGCGAGAAATCCGGCCGCGGCCAGTTCGTCGAAATCCCGATGTTTGAGCAGCTGGTGTCGTTCGTGCTCGCCGAGCATCTGTTCGGCCAAAATTTCGTGCCGCCGCTGGGATCGCTCGGCTATACGCGCGTCACCGGCGCTTGGCGCCGGCCGTACAAGACCAAGGACGGCTATCTGTGCATGATGGCCTATACCGAACGGCACTGGCGCAAATTCTGGCCGGCGGTCGGCAAGCCGGAAATCTGCGACGATCCGCGCTTCAACAGTATCGCCACGCGCAGCCACAACGTCGTCGCGCTCTACGAGCTGGCCGGCGGGTGTCTGCTCGCCAAAACAACGGACGAGTGGATCGCGCTGTTGCGCGAGTTGGAAATCCCGTGCGCGCGCATGGCGAGCCTCGACGATCTGCTCACCGATCCACAGCTCGCCGCCACCGGCTTTTTCAAGCACGCCAACCATCCGAGCGAGGGCGAGATCATGTTCACCGATCCGCCGGTGCGCTTTAGCGAAACTCCGACCTCGACCGAGCGGCTGCAGCCGCGGCTCGGCGAGCACAGTTTCGAAGTGTTGCGCGAGGCCGGCTTCAGCGACACCGAGATCAAGGCACTCGCCGCTTCGGGTGCCACCGTTGACGGCAGCGTGAAGGCGCAAGCAGCGGAGTGATCTCCTTGCCGACCCCGCTATCGCGGGGGCGGATGGCGACTACGACTCCAGCGCGTTGGGCGCGTAAAGCTCGTCGATCTTGATCAGCCGCGGGGTCAGCCCCTGCTCCAACGAATATTGCGCGATGGTTTCCATCACCTTGCGGTTGGCTTTGACGCCGTGGTGCAGCAAGGCGGTGTTGGCATCGCCGGAGAGCAGTCCCGTCGCGAGGTGATACTCGACTTGCTCGATGCGCTGCGCATTGGCGATGTCGTTTGCCTTGTTGAAAGCCTTGAGCAGGTTCAGCACCACCCACGGTTCCTTCTCGTAGATGTCGCGCCGCACCACGGCCTGATGATTGATCGGGAAAATCCCGGTCTTGCGGTAATAGCGGATGCCTTCCGCGGCCGGGTCGGGGAACAGATATTTGAAATCGGGATGGTGCGCGAGATCGGCGCGGCTGCGATCCACCAGGTTGCGGCCGGACAGATAATGCACCGTGGCATCGAGCTCGCCCGCAAGCATCATCGCGCCGAGGCTCGAGTCGCCAGGCACCTGATGCACGACGACGCCGGGCGGCGGCTTGAAGCCGGTGGCGCCGCCGTGGCTTTTTTCCGGCGTGCGCTCCATCCAGAATTCCATGTCCTTCGGCTGCACGCCGAATTCGTGCTGCAGCACGCCGCGCGTCCACAAAGCCGCAGTCTGCTGATATTCCGGCACGCCGACGCGCTTGCCCTTGAGATCGGCGGGCTTCTCGATGCCGGATTTGCGGCTGACCAGGATCGTGGTGTGGAAAAACCGCCGCGTGGTGAAGATCGGCAGCCCGACGAAACGCGTATCGCCCTGCCCGGTCACGATCATGAACGAGGAGCATGACATTTCCGACACGGCGAATTCGGCGAAATGCAATTGCCGCCAGAACAGCTCCGACGGATGCAGGACGGTCGGAATGAGATCAATACCTTCCGGCTTCACCGTGCCGTCGAGGATCGGCCAGGTGCGCGGATTATTGGTGATGCCGATGCTCAACTGCAGGTTCATGGGGATCTCGTCGGTGGGGCGGCAGCGGGATCATAACATGGCGGTTTGGCGGGCGATGCATGGCTAACATGCCGCACGCGCCGGTCGGTACCATTCGGCCGTGCCGCATGCGATGATCGCGCCTGCACGAAGGGGGCTTGGATGAAGGCAACGGGCGCTTGCGCCATTGCGATGCTTGCTTTCATCGGTACCGCGCGTCTCGCCGGCGCGGCGGACATCCACGTCTATAGCACTGGCGCTCCGGCCATGGCGGCCAAGGAGGTCGCTGAGAATTTTGCCAAAACGACCGGCCATCGATTGACGTTCACCGTCGGGCAGCCCGCGACCATCGAAAGCGATCTCGACGCCGGCGCCAAAGCCGACGTCGTCATCCTGCCGTCGCCGGTGGTGGCGATGCTGGGCGGCACCGGCGCTTTGCGGACCAGCAGCGCCGTCGATCTCGCCCGCGTCGGCATCGGCGTCGTCGTTCGCAACGGCGCAAGCGCGCCGGATATTTCCAACGCCGCGGCCATTCGCAAGCTCTTACTCGACGCGCGCTCGATCGTTTATCCCGACCCGACCACCGGCGGCGGCTCGGCGGGACGCGCCATCGCCCACATGATCGATGAGATGGGCTTGACCGAGACCATCCGGCCGAAACTGACGCGCACGTCGGCGATCGGCGGCGGCGTCGCGCTGGTCGCCGGCGGCAATGCGGAGGTCGGGCTGTTCAACATCAGCGAGATCCTGCCGATCCAGGGCGTGCAGCTGGTCGGCCCGCTGCCGGCGGAATTGCAGAACTATATCGTGTTCAGCGCGGCGATCCCGGTCAGCAATACGGCGCCGGAGCCGGCTTTAGCCTTCATCCAGGCGCTCGCCGCGCCGGCAGCGCGCGACGCCTGGCGCAACGCCGGCATGGAGCCGGTTGCCGGCGCGCGCTAGCGCCGGGCTCACTCACCAGTTTGGTGCACGTTTTTCCAGGAAGGCGCGAATACCCTCCTGCGCCGCCTCCGTCGTCACGACGTTGCAGAAGTCCTCGACCGCATCGGCGATGCGGCGCCGGTCATCATTCTGGCGCATGAAGGCGGCCCGCGCCTGACGCATGACCGTCGGAGATTTCGCGGCGAAATCAGCCGCGAGTGCGGTGGCGGTCGGTTCAAGTTCGTCATCGTCAACGATCTTGCTGACGAGACCGAAGTCAAAGGCTTCCCTCGCATCGAAAGCGCGGCCGCCGAAGAGAAGCTCGAAAGCGCGGTGACGGCCGACGATGCACGGCAAATGGGCGAAGTGAATGGCGGGCGGCACGCCGATCTTGATTTCCGGATAGCCGAACGTGGCGCCGCGCGACGCGACGATCACGTCGCAGGAAATCGCCATGGTCATGCCGCCGCCGCGCGCCGAGCCGTTGACCGCCGCGATCGAAGGCTTACCGAGATTGAATTGGCATTCGTGCAGATCGATATAGAGAGCCTGCAAGAACTCGCGCACCTCTCGGCGGGATTTGCCGAGCAGGACGGCGAGATCGAGACCGGCGCAAAAATGCCGCGCGACGGCACTCGAGAGCACGACGGCGCGCGCCTCGTCATCGGCCGCGGCTCGCCGCAACGCGGCGATGACGGCGCGGATCATGTCGAGGCTCAACGCATTGACCGGCGGACGATCGAGAACGATGCGCGCTACGCGTTCGGCAACCGCATAGCGCACCGCGTCTGGCATGGCCCGATCAATCGATCTCAATAACGATACGGCGCGATCTCGAGATGCGGAAAGGCCGAGAACACGCCCGGCACATTGGTCGCGGCTGCCACATGCAGCATCGACGAATCGAGCTTGGCGTAGCTCGTGGCACCAAGCAGGCCCATCGAGCGGATGACCTCGTCCTCGAGCAGCTCGAGCATGCGCACGATGCCGGCCTGGCCGCCCGCGGCGAGCCCGTAGCATTGCATGCGGCCGAGCCCGATGAGGTCGGCACCTATGGCTTTCGCCTTGACGATATCGCTGCCGCGATAGAAGCCGCCGTCGACGATGACCTTGGCACGGCCGGCCACCGCCTCGACGACTTCCGGCAACACGTCGGTCGAGCCGCGGCCATGATCAAGCTGACGGCCGCCGTGATTGGAGACGAAGACGAAATCCACGCCATGATCGAGGCAAAGTTTTGCGTCCTCGGCGGTGGCGATGCCTTTGATGGCGAGCGGGATCTTGAACTTCGCCTTGATGCGCTCGACGGTCTTCCAATCGAGCGCCTCCTGGTACTCGCGACCCGAGGCGCGGCGCCTCCCGCCGGTGATGTGGCGCTTGGCGATATCACGTTCGCGCCGGCTGTAATGGGCGGTGTCGACGGTGAGACAGAAGACGCTGTACTTGTTGGCGATGGCGCGGGCGACGTGGTCGTCGACCCAGGCGGCGTCGCCGCGCACATAGAGCTGGAACATCCGAAACGCGTCGGGCGCTGCCTGGGCCACGCCTTCGAGGCCGGGGTCGCAGACCGAGCTCAGCATATGGGCGATGCCGAATTCGCCGGCCGCCTTGACCACTGGCGCGGCGCCCTCGGGATGGAAGCTTTCCAGGGTGCCGACCGGGCACAGCACGATCGGCAGCCGCAGCTTACGGCCGAGGAGTTCGGTTGAAGCATCGACTTTGCTGACGTCGCGCAGCACCCGCGGCCGGAACGCCACCGTGTCGAGCGCCATGCGGTTTCGCCGCAGTGTCGTCTCGGTCTCGACGCCGCCGACGATGTAATCCCAAGCGTTCTGATTGAGGTTCTGCCGTGCCTTGGCGACAATCTCATGCAGGTTGAGGAATTCGTTGCGCTCGTAAGCCGCTTTGAGACGGGCGGCTTCGTCCAATTTCTCAGTGCTCATTGTGGGGGGTACGCGTTGCTGGTTGCGGGGCAGGGTTGCGGACTTTAGCCCGTGAGCCTTGCTTTAAGAAAGGCCCCTCCCGCAAACGCCGATAGTCCAAAAAGCAGCAGGCCCCGGAACCATCCGGGGCCTGCGCTGTCGAAGCCGCAATGACGCGGTTCGAACGTTCCGTTCTTAGTGGAAGCGGTAGTTGAGTCCAAGAGTAATCGTCTGGATCCCAGGCACGTGCGTGGTTGTGCAGTCGATGGTCCCCGCCGGGAAACCGCCGACCTGTGCGCAAGCCTGGGTGTTCCTCTGAATGCCCAGGAGCAGATATTCCGCCTTCACGCTCCAATGCGTGTCGATGCCATATTCGACACCGCCGCCGGCAGCCCAGCCGGTCACAGTCTTGGTGCTCGTGGTATTGATCGTCGTCGGGCCGACGTTATCGACCACGCCGGTCTGCTCGCGCACCGCCGCGCCGCCGCCCTTCACGTAGAACATCGCATGACCGTCGACCGCGCCGAGCCGCACCGTCAACGCGTCGTACCAATTGCCGACCTTTGCGAATGCGGTGGTGTCGCCATTGCCGATCGGAGGCGGATTCTGCGTGATCGAGCCCTTCAGGTTCAGGTAGCCGTAGTTATTTTCGATGCCGATGAGCGTGAAGGGGGTCGGCTGCCAGTTGGCGCCAACCGTGCCGCCGCCGACGAAGCTCGAACGCATGTCGTAGGCCGTGGTTTGCACGCCGTTATAGGTGCCGCTGCCGGCTGCGAGACAAGCGGCGAGCGCGGTGATAAGGCACGGATCGGTCGTATTGGCCTGGTCCATCCACCCGGCACCCGCATAGGCGCCGATATAGAAGCCGTTCCAATCGAACGGCGGCGGCGGCGGCGCTTTCGGCGCCTTGACCGCCATGTCGGCGGCACTGGCGACGCCAAGCGGCGCGGCAATCAGGAGAGCGGTAACAGCGATCCGGCCGAACGTTGCGAATTTCATGACAACCCCCATCGATTCCAAGTCCCGAACTGTCATGATTTAGAACTCAGCCAATTCACGTTGGCGAGTAGGGATAGGGCTTTTACATTCGCTTTTCCGGCTGCTGTTGCAACAGAGACACGGTGGCGCTATCGAAATTTATGAAGCAATATCAGTATTTTACTGCTTCTTGCACAAGGCGCAGGCGGACTCTGCATAAACTTACCGCAGCGTTTCGCTGAGTTTTGCTCACGAAGAGCGAAACAACGATTGCAAATCGCAAGCTTCGATTCCGCCGCGAGCAATCCTGCGAAGCGCATAGCGTGAAGCAGGATGGCGGTCCCGAGAGGACGGAAATTGCACACCCCAAAACATGCAAGTTATGCCCATTTCATCGGCGTTTACCGTCTCACCAATTAGTCTCACCAATCGCTTTCACCAAAGCATCTCACCAACTAAATTCGGCTCAGTCCCTGATTAGGAGTGAGCAATGGGTAAGGCGTCTCGCAAAACCGATTGGTTGATGCAGTTCTCCAACTCTAAAAACTGGTTTGTCCGGCTCCGCGACGAGAACGGCCGCCGCTGTGTGAAGTCTCTCGGCACGTCGGATCGAGAGACGGCGGTCATTCTCGCAATGCCGATGGTCGCCGAGCACAAGGCACGTTTGCAGGCGGCACGGCCAAGGATCGAAGCCCCATGGCAGCGCCGGCTAGAGCCGGGCTTGCACGCGGGTCCTGACGGCGGCCAGATCGCCGCGACCGAACGTGAGTTGACCTATTACAACCACAACGGCGGATTTTTGCGGACTGAGCCGAACGGCGGCCCGGTCTTTGGGCTTGTCGGCGGCCCGCTCAACCTGCGTTCACTGGCGGAAGCCTACATCGGAGCCGATTTCGGAGCCGGACGCGGCAAGCGTCGAAGCGTGGCCGCCAAGGATGGCGATGACGCTATCCTCGAAACCTACCTGAGCCACGCCAACGTGACCGGCTACTACGAGCGCGAAGCCCGCGCCGTGTGGGCAGTGTTCAAGACGCTTGATGTGCCATTGAAGGATGCGACCCGCGATCACGGCCGCAAGGTCGCTGCGCATTACGAGGCGCAAGGCTTGAAGTCGGCGACGATCAATAAAAAGATCGGCTGGCTTACGTCTGCGGTCAATCTGGCGATCAAAGAGAACAAGTTGAAATTCAATCCGTTCTCTGGCGTCGTGGCGCAGCGTGACGACGCGGAGCGGCGCTTGCCATTGAGCGACGCGGACATCGCGGAGTGCAAGGCCAAGCTCGACAGGCTCGACGATACGGATCAACTGTTGTTCCGCGTGCTCGCGACAACCGGGATGCGGCTTAGTGAGGCGTTCCAGATCGACGGTGAGGGCACGGAAGGCGGAGCGCGGTTCGTCATCGTTGGCAAGAAAACCGATCAGAGCTTGCGCCGCGTGCCCTTGCCGGCGGCCTTGCTGCCGTACATGCCCGCGAAGATCAAAGGCCATCTATTCCCGTTGACTGCCGAAACGCTCAAGCGGACTAGCGACGCGGCGAGCAAACGCCTTATGCGCTTCCTGCGCGACGATTGCAGCATTGCCGACAGCCGGAAGGTCATTCACTCGTTGCGGCATCGCGCCAAGGATCGGTCGCGCGCTGTCGGTTGCCCGCTCAATGTCCAATACGAGTTGTTTGGGCATGAGGAAAAGACCATCGCGGCCGGCTATGGCGTCGGCTCGCCTGTGCCGGTGCTGAAAAAGTGGATCGACAAGATCGGGTTTTAGATCGCCGCGCTCAAGCATGGTGACACGAAACTCACTGAGCCTTGCGCGGCTCCCCGATTAGGGTGAGCAGCTTTGACGGGTTTGGAGTGGCGGTAGGCGGAGGGGATGCTCCCGGCGGAGCATCCGAACCTCGATGCAGAGCATCAATCGTGAGAGTGAGCAACGCGCTCCCTCTGCAATCTTTCAAGGCGTCTTTTTTCTCAAGTAATTGTATGATGGCCTGCTTTTCTGCCGGCGCGGCTTGCGCTCTTTGATCTGCCGGTTTTTTAAAAAAGGCGATCATGGTCTGCATCTCTTGATCGCTTAAGGGATTTAAATGGCTGCATTTGGCCTGCAACTCATCCTCATGTTCCCTTTCCCACGCTTTGGATCGCAGGTCATCAAGCTGCTTGCTTTCACAATCGGAGCCAGCAACGAGCTTGGCGAGCAATTGCTGTCTAAGTTTTGGATCGCTGGTCGCCTCAATCTTATCTCGCTCGCGCTGCGTAGTGACATCGCAATTCGGTAGGATGATTTCCTCGATTGACGGGACAATTTCGTTCAAGTGGTGATCCAACACATCCGCAAGTGTCGCGACATAGCCATCCTGAGAACTAGTCCACATCATTTTGTCGATGAAAAACTGATCGACTTCCATCTCTTGAAGATAATCGCGCACTGCGTTCATCGCCTGTTTTTGAGCGGCCTCGTGGTCAACGTCAGAGATGTTGGCGACCGCTTTCTTTGGAAGGTAGGGACGGTGCAGGACGAGGAAGTCGCCAGTTCGATTGACGCCACCGGCAAACACAAGAAAACACGCACTGGCGCAGACGAAATTGTCCTTGTTGGACGCAGGAACGAAGCTCAGAATTTCGCCGTTGTAACGAAGCGGGACTTCGGTCTCAAGCCGCAACGCGCGGATCACCATTCCCATCTTGATCGCTTCGCCAACATCGCCGCCTTTTGATCGAAGGTAAACCGGCGAGGCACTGACGTAGCCGTAATACTCATAGATCGCCAACAACTTCATGGCGTCGCCGGGAACGATGTCGCCTTCGACCTTCACCCCCAAGGCACGGGTACCATCGGCCTTGCGTGCCAGTTCAATTGAGGCGGCGCTTACCGGGCCATGCCAAATCCCAAGGACCATCAACGCAAGCAACGCGGATCGTATTGCCAGCCACATTGATCGTGCTCCTACGGCGGCGCGCACCGCCGGACATTGAATTTCTAGCGACAATTGGGGAAACAATCCACTGCTTACGCATACCATCGTCTCCCCGTTGTCATCACCGGCCGATACTCATGAGTGAGACCGTAACGACAGGCGTCGAAGATGTGCGCTTCGTCCTCGTCGTTCACGTCGTCTCTGTCTTTCTTAGATCGCTGCAAAACCGGAATGGTGCGAGCGAAATTCGGGCACATATCCTTGACCACGAAAAGCGCCTTGGCTTCACGTCGGCGCAATCCCTGCGGCACGCCGGTTGCGATCAGTCGCTCGCGCATGAGGATGTAGCCGCGCTTGCGCGAGCCGGGTGACTTGTCTGCCGGCTCAAAATTGATGCCCGGATGTACCTCACCCGCGATCTTGACCGGCGCAAGGAATTCCTCCGACAGATTGGACAACTCGTCACCGCGCCCCGGCGAGAAGATGGCGTTATCGGCAACGCCGCTCTTGAACAAGCCTTTCCACTTGCCGGTCATCACATCGCGCCAACGCCATCCTTGCTTGATTTCGTAGGTACGGACTTCGCTGACGATTTCGGGGATGCTCATGTTGCGCCCCTCGTCCGGCTTGCCGCTCCATCCATAGCACTCGCCGATCACATGCACGTCGCCGGGAATGCCGCGCTGCGCCGTGCCGTCGTTGTAGATCACGTCGCAGCCTTCCGTATTGATCCACAAGAACAGACACGCCCACGGTCGCGACTGCCCGTCGTCGTAGGCGAGGAAGCATTGACCGCTCGGCGGGATGGTGAACGGCGGTTCGTAGATCGTGTCGCCGTGAGCAAAGAACACATCATCAAATGCGCCGCCGCTCGCGATGTCCCATGAGCCGTACTTCCATGCCATCAACTGCGCCTTGTCGCCCGCGCACGCTTGCTCGATGTCGCGCATGTAGTGCGGCTCGGTACGTCGAAGCAAAACGTTGTCCTCGTAGCTGCAAAAGATCATGCGCCGCGATGCCTCGACGCCATCCTCGCCGACTTCGGTGATCCGTGGGCCGCAGATTGAATTTGGAATGCCGCTCAAGCCGAAGCGATACTTGATCGCATTGTGCGCCGGGCCGTTCGGGTTACAGGTGAAGCGCATTTTGCGGAGCACCGTGGTCGGCAGTGTCGAGCGCAGCACCGAGAACATGAGGAAGTAACAGCGCAGATCGGACCACAACGACAATTCCTCAAACCCGATCCAGATGTACGACTTGCCCTGATACAGTCCGAAGTCGTCCGGCGTGTCGAAGTACGAAAGCTCTAGAACTTCGCCAGTGCCCCACTCGAAAAAATTCTTGTTGCGATTGAAGGCGTAGTGCTTGCCCCACACCGGCCGGAAGATGTCATCGGCCTCTTTTATCAGATCGGTGAATTCGCGCTGCGACGGGCGGATGATGACCATGCGAGCACGTGCGCCATACCCTCGCCCGACATTGGCCGCCGCGTCCATGAGCAACGCGCGAGTTTTGCCGCCGCCACGATTGCCGGCGAGACCGACTTCGCGCTCGCCGGCACTGAGGAATGCCAAGTGCGACATCGACATCGGCGCGGCGGCCGTCTGCGTGAGCTTGTAGTCGTCGTCGTGAACGAACGGCACATAGATGCCGGTTTCGTCACGACGCCATTCGCGAGCGAGCATGTCGGTCATGGCACGTCACCGAATAAAGCCGCGCTGCCGACCGCGTGTCGGATTGGCGCTGTAGCCGCCCGGCGCGACGTTGCCGTGACCGAGTTGCTCGCGACCGAGACCGACCTTTTGCGCCTCGCCGGTTTCAGCCGATACGCCTTGTCCCGGAACGGAGAGACGTTCGGGCGGATCGTCGGCCTTCACGCTCGGCGAGAATTTCGGCATCGTGCGATGCCCGTGCTTGTCGAGCGGCAGAGGATTTTTGACGCCGCCGGCCGCGCGGCGCTTCATGTCCTTGACCAACTCGCTGTCGCCTTCCTTGATCGCGTACAGTTCATCCTTGCTCGGCTTCGCGTAGGCCGCGTGCGGGCACAGCGCGAACAGAAAGTCATTGCGATAGCCTTCCTCGATCAGATCGACAGCGGCTTGCGTCTTGACTTCGATGCCGGCCTTGACGAATTCGCGATGCTGCCAACTCCCCTCGACCACGATGTCATCATCGAGCGGCGGCTCGACCTTGCCGGACGGATCGCGGAAGATCGACACTTCGCGGAGCAACTTTCGCATGAACTTCGCGTCGAATTCCGCCTGCGACTTGATCGGTGCCGGCAGCGCGAGCGTGTTGTTTGGTCGCTTTGTTGGATCGACCGGCGTTGTGATGCCGAAGGCGTCGAGCGGATCGCCCTCGCCCGGCGTGCTGGCGATCTTGCCCGGCTGCGTTGCAGACTGCATCGTCTCGCCGCCGATCCACACATGACCGACACTGCCGACGTGCTCAACGACGCTGTGATCGCCGTACACGTCTTTGAGCAACGAGCCGAGAAGCTTGTTCAAGAGTTGCGGGTTCGGAGGATGGTCGATGTAATCTTGAACGAGCGCGCCCTTGGCGTCGCGCATGTACACGTCGTCGCGCTTGCGCGGCCAATACTCAAGCTCCCACTCAATCTCGCTGAGCGTCATCGCGTCGGCGGCGATCTTCGGATCAACTTTCCATATCGGGCCGCTCGGTCCCGTCTTGTACTCGCGCCATCCGTTGATCCCTTGATCGCGAGCCGAATGGTCGAGCGCGACCTTGCTCAACTCGCGTGCAATGATGATGTGCTTGGCGAATTGCGCCTTGCGCCCCATCCAAACAACCTCGAATTCAGGATCGCCGCGCATTGAGCGCGCGATCCAATCGAAAGGCGTCTTGTGATGGATGCCGACGTGCTCCGCCGCACGTGACAGGCGCGGCGTCGTGACGAGGAAGTCGAGGAATTTTTCGAGCGTCTCGGGATTGAACTTCGGCGGCCGGCGACGCGGCGACTTTTTGCTCTTTGTTTTTTGTTTGGACATGGCACGGCCTCTCGCGGGTTTGACTTCGCGGTCGGCGGCCGAATGCGTGCCGTCAGAGGGGGATGTCGGGAATGTAGTCGATCAGGCGGAACGTGTCGAGACTTTCCCGACCTTTTTGTTTTTGCTCAGCCGAGCCGGGCGCTTCGCGTCCCGGAGAGCGCGGGACTTCTCAGTTCGTTTTAGTTTTTTCGTTTTAGCGCCGATTTCCAACTAGCGGACACATTGAGAGGGGGCACATACGCCATGGCGCAACCATGGTTAATTTGGGGGCTACCCGGTAGCTCGCTGTTAAGCCTACGGCTCCCACATGCCCTTAATTCGAGGGCCGATTGGTGAGAGTTGGTGAGACCCGCTACAAATTCGTGAGCGATTTCAGCGGCAGCGTTCCCGGTCATTAGGGAGCGCGGTCGGATGCTGGAACTTTTCAACGACACAGACGCCTATGGGCACCCCGTTTTGGCCTGCGTCAGCCATCACAGGGTCAGGTAAGATAGTCGCCTTGAAGTGTTGTATGTGTTGTAGCCTCAAATGAGGATACAACATGAGGATACAACACGCAGAAACCCTTATTTGATGCTGACTTCTCTCATTGTGTTGTATCTGTTGTATCCTTTTCCTAGTGACGGAGATGAGAGTGCAGAGCAACCCAAAACCACCACTACAACACAACACATACAACATTCGTCGGCGACATCTCGATCAGATGCCGAAGTCGTCCGCCGTGTCCACTTCGGCGGCTGCACGCCATGACGCGCGCTCGCGCTGGTAGATCGTGACGACGTGCTCGCCGCCGATGAACCTTTTTCCGACGAGCGGCCCGGCACCGTTGATCGCCCACAGCGGCAGGACATGACCACCAACACGGTGATAGCCGAGCCGCGCGCCTTTCAGCTTCGCCTTGACGAACTTGATCGTTGTCGTCTCGACGCTCTTGTCCCGCTGCGATGTCATGGGCATCGCTTCGGTGATGTCGCGGATCGTCACCACCTTGCCATTGAGCGGCGGGTTCATGCGGTTGTCGTTCAACCACCGCTCGACCTGCGTCGCGTTTAGGTCGATCATCTCCGCCTTCGCCTCCGTCATCATGGCCGATCCTACCGGCTTGTAGCCTTTCAGATCGCGGTGAGCCAATTGGTACGCGACGGCCGCGAGACCGGCCTCGTTGATGACGCCATAGTTGATTGTCGCGTTGCACAGCCGCTCATAGAACTCCGGTGCGGCGGCTGTCGCCATCGTCTCGATTATCAGCCAACGCCGATCAGTCACTTCGACCGGCAGAGCGTCGTCGTGATTGCTGATCGCCATCATCGCCATGTAGCTGTCGATCTTGAACGCCGGCACGTTCTTGATATTAATCTCGCAGGTCGGCTCGGTTATCAGGTCGCGCAACTCGTTGGCGACTTCGCGGCGGCCGATCTGCATCAATTCCTCGATGATGCAGAGCTTGCACTGTGCGGCCCATCCGTTGAAGTCGCCCTTGAGCGACGAATTCTTAGGGCGCTGCGTGTTCGCCGGCCCGATCAGTTGCTCCATGATGCGAGCGATCAGAGATTTTCCGGTGCCGGTTTGTTTGCCGACTATCAGCAACGCTTGGTGCGGCTTTTTGCCGGGGTTCTGATAAACCCACGCGAGCCAATTGAGCACAGCGTCGCGGTCGCGCTCATTGGGGAACAACAATTCAAAGAGCGCGTCCCATAGTGACGTGTTGCCCTTCGCGGGCTTGATCGCGGACGGCCGCCACAGATTGTAAGCGTTGGCGACCGTTTCATCCGCGCCGGGCTGATAGCGGACAGTGTGGTAGCGTCGGATGCGATCCTTCGCCTTGAACAACTCACCACTGATCGACGAGGCGCGAGTGAGGTAGTTGTATTGGCTGTCAAACTGTTTTCGGTTCCACACCTTTTCAGTGTTGGTGCGAAGGATGAACCGCTCGATGCCGACGACCCATACCCAATTCGCGCAGACCCAATCAACGTCGATCTTCGCCGGCTTGTCGCTTGGCGGCTTGTCGCTCGGCGTCGGCGTCGGAGCCAACGTCGGCTTTGGCGTCGAGGCCAACGTTGTCGGTTCGGGCGGGGTCTCGTCGAGCGGCTCAAGCTCGCCGCGTCTCTCGCGCTGACGCTTTGCCGCGAGCGTAATCTCGTCGGCTGTCAACGGTGGAAGCTCGTCATCACTAAACTCGAATTCCGGTGTGCGTTGGCCCGGTGCGTTCTCGACGAGATACGTGTACGCATTGCGCGCTTTGATGTCGAGCCGATCAGCTTCGGGACCTTCACCAACAAGCCACAGCGGATCGCAAGTCGGCGCGACGTTGTAATGCTCGTCAACCAACTCAATCGCGGTCTCGATGCTGAGACCGTGATCCTTAGCGACGCCAAACACATCGAGCAAAGCTTTCTCACCGCCTTCACCTTCAATCGACGGCTTCGCGTCAAATTTCAGATGGTGGATGAACCAATCAATTTCGGATTGCTGGTCAACTTCGGCGATGGGCGCTTGCTCGACAGTCTCGCGCTCGCGCTTTTTGTCGAGGTACTCGGTCCATATCCATTCCGGTGCCACGGCCATCCGCACGTCATTGGTGATCGTGTACGGCTTGCCATCGACGATGCAGCCGGCAACGACGACGTAATTCGGCAGGTCGATGTCCGGGCCTAGTCCGTTCTTACCAAGTGCAAACTGCGCCTTGTGACCCGGCGGACATCGGAAATAGAGATGACGGCCGCCGCTCGGCGTCTGTACTGTCAATGTTGCCGGCAGATCGCCATGTTTCATCTCAAGATCGAATAGCGTGCCCTCACCACATTTGCCGGGCTTGGTATCAACGTCGATGACGAGGATGTCGCCGCCGGGAAGCGCCAAGCCCCAATTGCAGAACGGATGCCGCGCGTGTTGCTTCTCGCACCACAGGATGCTGTTGTTGGCCCGTTTCAGATTGTCGTCGATCAGCGGCACGTCCTTGGTGCCGCGCTCAAGCGGGAATAGGCGTGCGTGTGGCAGGCGCTTAAGCAACGCTCTGGCGACCGGGAGGCTCGACTTGACGAGCCGCCTGTTGCTGATTATTTTCTCAACCATCACACGTACTCACTTTCTTGCATCGCCCGCCGCTTCGACCCGGCGGGCGACGCTTTTATTTGATGCCCTCGCGCTGTTTGAATTTGCGAGCGCGGCAATCCCACATCTCTATGGTCCGATCCAGCACACGCTTCCAAAAATCAACGGCAGCGTTTGCCTCAATGCGTTCGCGCACAGAGTACGGACGCTCACCGCCAAACTGGATTAGGAATGCGATGCGCTCGTAGCGGTCGAGCTTTTGTCTGAGCCGGGCAATTTGCACTTTGCTGCCGACATCAACGTCAAGCGCCACATTGAGCCGTGAGCTACCGACGCTACTGACATAGTTGCGAAGCCCTTTTAGGAAATGCCTTTCAGCGTTCTCCAAACTGTCGATGTAAACGTAAGCTTTTTCTGGATCGGCCGCTTTGGCGACTTCGTACTTATGAGCAACGTCGTCTAATTCGTCGGCCGCTTCACGGAGGTCCCGTTCTGTGCGCGGCGCGTCGTATATAAAGGTGTCGGATCGCTCGACAGTCCTCGCCGCGTACTCAAAGAAATTGTCGAGTGCTCGGCTTATCTCGTCGTCGATGCGACCTTGGTGCGGCATCGGTGTGAAGCGCATTGGCTTGGTGCTCATGGCGCGCCTCCCGTCAGGATGGCCGGTGCGTCCATCGTCTCAAGCCTCTGTCGGCGCTGATCCAGTTCTCTCGTCGTCGCGTTCTTAATCATCTCGAATTGCACCTTCGGCAACATCTGCCGCGCCATCGACATGAAAGCTTCGCCCAATGGCTCGCGCGCCAACTGGATCGGGTGCATCGCCCGTTTCAGCGCGGTCACTTCGTTCTGGATTGCGAACTTTTGAGCACCAAGCGTGATCCGCTCCGCGTCGCTGCGCGCAGCGAGGATGCGTTGCTCGATGATGCGTGCGCCTTCCTTCGCTTGGCGAAGGCGTTGCTCTAGCGTCTGATACTCGACGCCGTTCGCCCAATCGGACAGGCGACCCCGGTGCAGAGCACTTTGTCGATTGGCGGAGGCGACCTTATACATGGCCGGCTCCTATCAGGACGGTGAGATGTTGTTTGGTCACGGCATCGCCCATGACGCAATCCTCCATTTGGAGGATCGGCGTCGCGGGCGCAGCGCGGCGATAATCCGGGAGACAGCGCGAGATGCCAGATGGTACGCTCAAAACACCGCAAATTCTGGCGCGCGTGTCGAGGGTCTTTTGCCCGTAGAAGTGATTGCGGTCAATAGGGTTTGCGCTAAGCATGTCGGGCACCACTCGACGGTCTAGACCGCCTAGACCGCCCCCGGCTCTTAACCCTTGATCCCGCTAAAATCGGCCGCTTTCCGCCGCGCCGTAGGCGCATATTGGCTCGCCGGCTCGATCCGCTCCCCAAGGGCCGGCCAGCGGGACGCTTACCCACGACCTTCCCTGCGGCTCGCAGCCGTGCCCTTGCTACTCCCCGCCTGATCGCAGCCTTGTGCTCGGCTGACATCGGCTTGCGGCTGCGCTTCGGAGGCGGCTCGACGACGACTATCTCGCCGCCGCGCTCACGCGCTCGGCGTGCCTTCCGTGCCGTCCATGTCTCGGTGAGCGCGTGTTCATGGCTCGGCGCGAGCATCTTGCCGACATCGGGCAACGTCTGTGTCGCGAGAAGATGCTCGCGTCTCAAATCGCCGTAGCACGTCGCCTTCGGCGGCTCCGCTTTGACCGGCGACCAAGGAACGCGGCCGAATTTTTCCACGATGTTCGCGGTCATGGCGGGGACTGTCCATCACTCACACAGTCGCCGGCCTGAGACGACGGCCGCGCTGTGACGCGGGGAAAGCGCCGCGCCGATGTCCGGTGCCGCTGACAGCACCAAAATCATCCACATCGCCCGCTTGCTTGCCTTGGTAGTAGAGGCTGCGATCCAGTTTGCTGTTGCCGTGCGTGGGCTGACGGGGTGACACAAGCCCGCTCGCTTTCGCCTTGCGGTTCTCAGTCTCTTGCCGGCAGAAATCCCGGCGAAGCTCGTCAGGTGTCGGCGCTGCCGCTCCGCGCGACGCCATGTACCGTTGCAGACAGTCGGCGAGCCGACCGCGTGCGATCCGAAGTTTATCAGAGAGAACACGCACACCGACGCGCGCCTCGTCGAGCAATTGCTTCGCTTCGGCGACTGTGATCGACGGAGCGCCTTGCGCGGAAAACACCGGGGCGCTTTCCGTCACTTCGGTCGGCATCGGCTTTGACGATCCGTTCATGTGCTCGACCGGACGCGCGACAGGCGGCTCGTAACCCGTGTCAGCGATGTCCTCAGCGTCAATCGCAAAGTCCGGCGGCAGATACTTGGCGAGGTTTTCCGGCGTGATGTCCTCGCCGGCACTCTCGGCATGTAGGATCGCGGCTCTCGTCATCGCTGTTCTTAGTTCGTTAGACATGGGACTTTCTCCTATTCCTGTGTTTGTGCCCGGTCGGGGACCGTCCCCACGGTCATGCTTCCCGACCGGGCATCTCGACGCGGGGCCGATGCAATCGTCCCGCGTCAAGCTTATTGATCCGACGAGGAACCTACTCAGGATCAACCGTGAAAGACGAAACGGAATGCTTCCACACTCCCAATCACGTCCCCTTCACCGCAGGCCGATCCTCGTCGGCATTTCGGTGTCCCACTGAAAACACCGAAACCGAATTAGGCCGGCGAGAACCTGCTCATGCTGGCGTCCCGCCGGGTTTTTCGGTGCGCTCAAGGCTTCCCGCCGATGAAACGGGCACGCACCGAAACTGAATTCAACGACGCGCTTGCTCGCTGGCGATGTGGCTCTTTGCAAGTTGCGTCTGTGTCATCGGGCCGCCGTGCGCTCGCTCGTAGTCTTGCGCGGTACGCAGTATGTCGGCACATTCCACGATGCGCGCCTGTCCGGCCTCGATGTCGGCGTTGATCGCAGCCAACGCATTAGCCGCCGCTTCAAGATCGACGAGAGCGTCGCGCGTTTGCTGTGTTTGAGCATCGAGCCAATCCTTCGGCGGGGAAATCCAGTTTCCCTTTTTGTCGAAAAGCTCAACGTCCATCTCTCTGAGATTGTCGGTCATGGCTTCCTCGCTGTATTCGCGACCGCGCCGGTATCGTCAGTGAAGGCGCGGACGTTGCCCTCTTGGTTGAAGATTTGAAATTCGGTCGAAGTGGTCGAGTTGATCGTCGTCGATTTCCCACGGAAGTTGCTCGTTTGCAGATCGCTCAAGCCATTGTTGCTCGGTCACATCCCAATGGCCCGGCAGTCGCCATCCAAAGACCAGCGCGAGTTGAAGCTCGCGCAGTCTCGGATGCTTTGGTCGGAAGTCTTGCATTAGCTCGGCTTGCGCACCGGATCGGCCGTTGCGCCAAGATCAACGCCGCTCGGCACGGGACCGCCCGGCGATCCGTCAGCCGCGCCGCGCGGAGCCATGGCTGTGTGCACGGGCACGCGACCCTTGCCGCTGCGTTCGCCATCGGCCAACGAGCGCAGCATTTCGTCACCGGCCGCGCCGGCATCGAAGCCGCCAGCAGATGATGGAGCCATCGGGAATGTGCGGTCGGTGCCATCGCCGACGCCCGGATCGCGAGCAAGCCCGCGATTTTTGATCGTGTTCAACGCCTCGTCGCCATCATCGTTGTTCACGGTGAGCGCGGCGCGCGTGCGCTTGCCGGGCGTGTCGGACGATGCACCGCCGAAGGCGTTAGCCCCGTACCCGGATCGTCCCCACTCGTAATCCTTGCGCAATTCCTTCGATGCTTTCTCGTCGGCCGTCGCCTGAGAGTTGATGTCGTAGGCCGGCGATTGCTTCGTCTGCGGCGGCGTCTTGTTGTTCGGGCCGCTGTGATCGACGCCGGAATTGCCGGCGGCTTTCGTCTTGCTTTGAACTGCCATGATACGCTCTCCTATGGTGCGTCGTGTTCGGGGGAACTCTCGATCTGGAATTCGTCTATTGCTTTGCGGACCTTGTAGTAGCTGCCTTCCTCGATGATGGCCTTGTCACGTTGATTGAACGGACAAAGGCGATACGTGTCGAAAGACAGCGGCTCGACCCACAGCCGCAGTTTATTTGCTCGCCGCTTCAAGATCGCGAAATGCTCTCCATGTACGGCCTCGATCACTAGCGCCTCCGAAGATTTGCCGGATGACGCGGATGATTTGGATCGCCGGCCATCATCACACCCTCGTTGATAATGTTGGCTGCGTTGACGTGGCGTGCGTCGTGCAAATCGCGAGCGTATGCGGCCGAAGCGGCGTGCGCCGCACCGGGCGCACAAGGCGTGCATTCGCCGGCTTGAGTGCGTGATCGCTGGCCCGAAACGGGCGCGACCGGCGTGAGACGTTTTGCCGGCGCTTCCGTGTCCAACGGATTAGACGAGGATGCGTCCGGCGGAGCGCGTCCGACATCCATGCCCGTGATAAGCGTGCCGTCGCGATTGCGAGCGTGCATTCCCGAATGGACGGCGGCAGTGCTGCGCTTGTGCGTCGTGCTGTCGCGAGCGATGTTGCCGGTGCCGGCGATTGTCTCATAGTCGCGCGAGTGATCGTGGGCGACCGGCTCCGTCGTCTTGTGGATCGTCTTTGGCCCGCGCACTGGCGTCGAGCCGCTTTTGTTTGTTCCGAGCAAGTCGCGTTTCTGATAGGCCATTGTTGCCTCCCCTGTTATTCAGCGGCTTCGTAAGCATCGCTGAAAGCCGTTTGGAAATTCTCCATCGCGGTGCGTTGCATCGTGTCATTGAGCGTCCAAAGCTTCGGGATGGTGACACTTTCAGTTCCAAAATATCTCGGCAGTCCATCCGCGATTGAGAATGCCAACGGCTTGCCGGTCGGCCGCTTTTTGCTCGCAAAGACAAGACCACCATAATCGGCCGGGCGGATGCCTTCCGCGTCAGTGCCGCTTAGTGGTATCCACAGCAACGGATTGCCTTTGATCGTTCCGCCTTCCTCAAAAATATCGGCGTAGGGAATATCGTGCGTCATCGCAATTCTCATGCGCGGCACGACGCCATCGACATCGACGTGAAGCCCGGACATCCATCTGTCGCCAAAATTGCCGCCGGCTTTGATGTTTTCCCGCCCGGCCTCTAAAATATATCCGGCGACCATGCGCGTTGCAGCGTCAATCGCCTTGAAAAAACGATCTTGAACTTGAGCCATATTTTGCTTCAACTTCGCGCCCGGATTTGTCACGACGATCCTGAGAACCATGTTTGCCTCCCTTAATCCTCTGCCAACTCGCGGATGCCGGTCGCATTAAAGAACGTGCCCGGCGCGTTGCCGTTATCAATCAACCATTCTTTGGCATCCTCACGTGACATGGGAAAAAACCATGTCCCCTCTGACTTGTTCATGAATGAAGCCCACACGCCGCCCTCCGACGCCGAGTAAACCAATTCATCGAAGCAATCGCTGTCACCGCCCCACACAATGCCGCGTTTATTGTTCACCTTCGGCTTCGCGGATTTGGCTTGTGCCGCTTTTCTCTCGGCAACGATTTTCTCACGTGCTGCTCTTTGTGCGGCGACGGTTGCCTTGCGGGCTTGTTGCTCTTGCTCGTTCCGCTGCCTCACAAGGTCACGATTGTTTTGATCCTGCATGTATGTTTGAAGCGGCGACGCATAGCGCGACGGATTGCGTTGCGCCATCCGCTGCATGATTTCTTCGACGCTAGCCGTTTTGATAGCCATGTCCCCCTCCGCGACTTACGCGACACGCCGGGTGCGGCCCGGCGGCCGAATGTCGCCGAGCTTCGCGCCGGCTGCGGCTGCAATGCCTGTCGCGGCCGTGACGCTCGCGCGGGCTAAGGCGAACTGTCGATTGAGCGCGGCTTGCGTGTATTTGCCGGTGCGCGGATCGACGTTCGTCTCATTGTCGAGCCATGGATTGTCGCGTTGCTTCGCGTCTTTCTTTTCGCCCGGCATATTGTCCGGCTTCACGCCGGGCCGCGTATCACTGACGGAGTGCAGGCCGTACAGTTTGGCGACGCGATCCGCCTCGTCCATGCCGTGCTTTTTCGCGTAGGCCATCTTTGCGGTGAGCGAGCCTTTGCCGAGAAACGCTGCATCGGCTTCGTCGATGGCGACGGCCGCAGGAAACAAATGCCCCGCTACCTCGCGCAATCGCTCGACGGACTTCGGATCGTCGGCCGGGGCCATCGTCTCTTTCAGGACGAGCACATCACCAACAAAGTCGAATTTGCCGGTGTGCAATTTCTCGGCATCGAGAGCTTGGGCATCGGTCGCGCCTTGTGCTTTGAAAAAGGCGTGCACAGCGGCGCGTTTATCAGGCGGCAACGTGCTCATGATCGGCTCCATTGTGTGAGGGGGATTTCGTCTGCGGCTTCGCGCGCAACCACTCGCGCACATCGGCGATGAACAGCACTGACGCACGCCCGACTGCGTGCGAGGAAAGTTCTTGATCGCGGATCGCCGCGTACAGATGACGAGGACCGATCCCAAAAATTTGCGCGCATTGGCGCACGGACGCGGCTTCGCGTTGCATGATCCAACTCCGGTAGATGACTTCGGGGGACTTGCCGGCGCGGGCTTGTGCCAATGCTCCGACGAGTTGGACGAGAACGTAGTGCAAAGAACGCAAACCATCAACCGGGATTTACGCGCGCCTGAAAAGTCCCGGTCGCTTTTCAAAGAAAAGGCCGCCAACTCGATGTTGGCGGCCTGTCGTCGTTGAGCGCGGAGATGCAGGACCCTACTGCAGCAAGCTCCGCGTGATCGCGAAAGCAACCACACCCGCCGCCACGGCGGCGAGCGCGAACACGATGACACGGGCGTTGTTGCTCGGCGGCGTCGGCGAAGGCGGCACGGCCACATCACCGGGTTTTGCTGGCGTCAACGTGCCGGTGAGCAACGGCGGCTTGCGAACTTCCTTCGCGTCCATGTACATCGCCGCGCTTACGGCGGCGAGACATTGAGCAAAGAGCGAGCCGCCGGCCGCGCGGTAGCCGATCAGACTGCCGAGCGCGCCGGCAATCGCGGGATGGCGGATGACTGTGCGGATCGGGTTCATCGCTTTGCCTCCGCTTCCGCCTCAAGCCGGCGGACACGTTCCTCCGCACGTGCGAGTGCGCGTTTCTTTGCCTCGATTGTCTTGAGCGGCGGCTTCGGCAGTTCTACGTTTTCCATCCGCCACAGTTGCGCGCGGAGTTGCTCAACGTCGGCCCGCGCAATTTCAAGCTCGGTCATGTTTGCTCCTATTCGTCGAGTTGGTTCACCGCGTCGCGAGCCAATTCAAGCAAGCGACGCTTGGCAAAGTCGCGCGGATAGCCGAGCCGCAACAGCTTATTGAGTGACAGAGCCATCGCGGCATGGATGCCTTCACGGACTTCGTGGAGCGGATCACTAGCGCCGTTCATCTGACGCTCCATCGCTCTTTCGTCGGCGCATTCCGCTATCTGGAATGGCGCGTCGTCGTCGTTCCTCAATCCTGTGTAGTTGCTGTGCAGCTATCGTGTCGTAGTTCATCACCTTCGGCGGGAGCGGGTCCCGACGTTCGGGGAGCTTGCCCGGAGACGGGTGTGCACTCGCCTCGAAACGTTCGCGCATAAAAGCGAACAACAAGCCGAGCATGATTAGCAACGCTGCGGTGAGCGTCATGGGGTTGCCTTACAGTTGCGCGGCCCGTCAAGGCCGCTAGGGTGACGCGGGGTCGGTGCTGTTCGGGTGGTTTGCCTTACAGCGCCCTTGAGCGGCGTCGGCTCAAGTGGCGGCGAGGCGCGTCAACGCCTCGCCGCTGCGCACTAACATACGCCTTCCGGCTGCATCGCGCTGCGGCTTCAATCGAAGTGGTTAGTGGGGAGCTTCCGTTAACCGAAAAAGCTCTCACCAAAAGGTCTCACCACTATCACCAATATCCCACCTAAGTCATTGATTTTGTTAGTGGGCGGTCCCGAGAGGACTCGAACCTCTGACCTTCGGTTTAGGAAACCGCTGCTCTATCCGGCTGAGCTACGGGACCGCGATCGACGCGCCGATATAGCACAAGCGGCCGCGCCGGCATCCAGGCACGCCGTAGTACCGCCGTATTCCGGCCGTTCGCTCAAGCGCGATGGTGGGACGGCGTCGTGGGGTCTTTTTGGCCGCTGCGCTGGCGGTCAAGCTTGCAGCTCTTTGCGGATGTTCCGGCGCGACGGCGCAGGAGCAGCCGAAGTCTGCGCCTATTTGCGGCAGCGACGTGATTGCGCACGGCGTCGCCAAACGCGTTATCGACGGCCGTACTTTCACGCTCGATGACGGCAGCGAAGTTCGCTTGGCGGCGATCGAGGTGCCGCCGCTTGAAACCGGCGCAGCACCGGGCGCCGCCGCCAAGGCCGCGCTCGATGCGCTGATCGGCGGCGACGATATCGTGCTGCGGCGCGCCGACATCGCCACCGACCGCTATGGCCGCCTCGTCGCCTATGCTTACGCCGTGCGCGACGGCGAGGAGCTGTTTGCGCAAGGCGAGCTGATCGCCTCGGGTTTTGCCCGGGTTGGCGACCATGTCGGCAGCCGGCCGTGCGCCTTGGAGCTCCTCAAAAGTGAAACCGCCGCGCGGGCGGCCAAGCTTGGCCTATGGGCCGATTCGCATTATGACGTGCTCGACGCCGAGACCCCAACGGACGTGCTGGCGCGGCGAGGCCGATTTGCGCTGGTCGAGGGCAAGGTGGTCTCCGTGCGTGAAAGCGGGGCGACGATCTACGTGAATTTCGGGCGACGCTGGTCCGAGGATTTTAGCGTTACGGTCCTGAAACGAAATGAGCGCAATTTCACGGCGGCGGGCCTCGATTTGAAGGGGCTCGCGGGCCGGCGCGTTCGAGTCCGCGGCTTTATCGAGGCCCGCGGCGGGACCGGGCAGAGTCCTTGGATCGAGGCGGACTATCCGGAGCAGATCGAGACTGCCGACGTGAGGTGAATGTTGGTGACGTGACGGTACAACGGGGACGTTCGGGGATCACAGGTTTACGGCATGCCGGCGCAGCTATCGTTGCGCTGCTGCTGGCGTCGTGCACCTCCTCGCCGCCGCCGGTGGCGCCGCAGGCCGCCGCGGTGGCGCCGGCCAAGCAGGCGCAGCAGACCGACCTGCCGCCCGCGGTGGCGCGCGAGCATCAGCGCATCCTCGCGGCCTATGGCGGCGTCTATAACGATCCCCGCCTGCAGGCCATGCTCGAGCAGACCGTGGAGCGCCTGGTCGCGGCTTCGGAAAAGCCCGACCAGCACTACAAGGTCACCATGCTCAATTCGCAGTCGGTCAATGCCTTCGCGCTGCCGACCGGCCAGATCTACGTGACGCGCGGGCTGATCGCGCTCGCCAACGACGAATCCGAGCTCGCCTCCGTGCTCGCCCATGAGATGGGCCACGTCATCGCGCGGCACGCCGAGCAGCGCGAGGAAGAAGCGCGCAACGCCGATCTCGCCAGCCGCACCATCACCGACGTGGTCAGCGACCCGGAAGTCGGCGCGCTGGCGCTGGCGAAATCGAAACTCAAGCTGGTGAACTTTTCGCGGTCGCAGGAATTCGAGGCCGACGCGCTCGGCATCGGCATCGCGGCGCGCGCCGGCTATGATCCGTACGGCGCGGTGCGCTTCCTCACCTCGATGGAGCACAATTCCGATCTGAAGGCGCAACAGAGCGGCGCCATCAATCCGGCCGCACCCGACTTCCTGTCGTCGCACCCGGCGACGCCAGAGCGCATCACCAATGCGCTGTCCAATGCCCGGCAATATCGCGCCCCGGCCGCCGACACGCCGGCGGATCTGGCCAAGGCCAAGGCCACCTATTTCGGCAATATCGACGGCATCGTGTTCGGCGAGGATCCGAGCGAAGGTTTTGTGCGCGGGCGGCGCTTCCTGCATCCAAAGCTCGGCTTCACCTTCACCGCGCCGGATGGTTTTGCGCTCGACAACACCGCGCAGGCGGTGCTCGGCGTCAAGCACGGCGGCGGCCAGGCGCTGCGCCTCGATGTCGTGCGCGTGCCGGCGGAGCAGACTCTCGCCGCCTACCTCACCTCCGGCTGGATCGAGAACATCGATCCCGCGACCGTCGACGACATCGTCATCAACGGTTTCCCCGGCGCCACCGCGGCGGCGAAAGGCGACCAGTGGGACTTCCGCCTCTACGCTATCCGCTACGGCAGCGACGTCTATCGCTTCATCTTCGCCACCAAACACCGCACGCCCGAGACCGACCGCGCGTTTCGCGAATCGATCGGCACGTTCCGCCGCATGAGTCTCGCGGAGATCGAGCAAGCCAAGCCGCTGCATCTTGTGGTAGCAACCGTTGCACCAGGCGATACGGTCGAGAAGCTGGCCGGCCGCATGGCGGTAACCGACCGCGCCGTCGAGCGATTCCGCGTGCTCAACGGGCTCGAACCCGGCGAAAAGTTGCGCCCGGGCAGCGAAGTTAAGATCGTCGTCGAGTAGTCCGCGCTTTCATCTGTTCCATTGCCGGCGCGTCTGCTATTATGCCAGCAACAATGGGCCGAATGGCCTGGGGGGAATGCGCATGTCGGTTTTGAAGGGAGCGGTTTCCGTCACCGTGACGCTTGCGGTCGTGTCCGCCGTCACCGCCGTTCTTTTGTATTTCAAGCTCGCCACACTTGGCCCGGAACATCCGGTCTTTTTCTACTTGCTGCCGATCGGCGTGGTGATGATTTTCTATGGCAGGCTGCCGGCGTTGCTGGCCGTTTTTACCGCCGCCGCCTGCGCCGATTTTTTCCTTTACGACCCGATCTATTCTTTCGACATCTCCAGCCGGGTGGAATTCGGCGATCTGGCCTGCTTTTCGCTGCTGGCGCTGATCACCGTGAAATGCGCCAGCGAACTGTTCCGGCCTTCGGAAAAAATTCCCGCGGCGAAGTCGCGCTACGGCCGGACCTAATGGCGTCATCACCGGGCTTGACCCGGTGATCTCATCTTCGCGTGAAATGTAAGTTGGATTGCCGGGTCGAGCCCGGCTACGACGAAGCGTTCGCAATCAGAACTGCGTCGCGAGCTGATCCAATCCCATGACGTGGGCGAGATTGCGCACCTCGTCTTTTTGCTCGGAATTGAAGCTCATGATCAGCGGGATGGCCGCGGATTTGAGATCGCGCACGTCGACGCCGTCGGCATCGGCCGACGCAACTTGCGTGCTTGCGGGCGCGTTGCGCCGGCGCGCGTCGCGCGAACGCGTATAGGCGATGTTGCGCAGGGCGGCTTCCACCGCCGGCCACATCTGCTCCTGATCGGCCGTCAGATGCAGCCGCGTTTTGATGCTGGCGATCTGCGCGTCATTGAGCATGAGGCCGGCAGCCCGGTCGTCGCGGTTATGCACGGCGGCCGCGGCCGGCTTGATGCCGTTCGGCCGCTTCGCGGCCGGCGCTGGTTGCGGCAACATCTGTTCCGCGGATGCCATCTGCAACGGCGCTTGCGGCGTGGGCAATTGCGCGGCGACGGCCTGTTGAGCCGGTGCTTGAGGAGCCGATGCCTGCGGCACCAGAGGCTGCGGACTGAACAGCGCAAGGCTGGTATTGCCCATCGCCGAGGCGTTCGCCGAGGTTGCGAATGCCATCGTTATCGGCGACGCATCGCCCAAATCCTGCGGGAAGCGTAGCGCTACGGACTGGGCAGCCGAGAGCGCGGGGCTGCGCGGGATCGACCCGTTCCAGCCGCCGATCACGTAACCGGCAAAACCCGCCACAACGATTGAAAGGACCCGACCCCGCTTGAACGCTTGCTTCCGCCGCATACTCGGCGCCCCCTATCTTCCCGCGCGTCTCCCCACGCGTAACCGCCTCTTATCTCCTTTCAAATGAAGATTAATTTATGGCTAAGGCAGGGCATGTGTGGGGAAGCCGCGAGAACAAAAGTCGAATCCACAGAACATAACGAAAAAGCCCGGCATTTCTGCCGGGCTTTCGCATGATTTTGTCGGTCTGGAAGGGGTTTAGGCCGCCTCTTCCTCAACCACGGCCTCGTCGTCCGTCTCGGGCTTGGGACCGCGCCGCGGGCCCTTGGCCAGCGCCGCTTCGATCTCCTTGATCGCCTCGGTCTCGGTGATGCGCTGCACCGCCGACACTTCGCGCGACAGCCGGTCGAGCGCCGCCTCGTAGAGCTGGCGTTCGGAATAGGACTGCTCCGGCTGGGTATCCGACCGGAACAGGTCGCGTACGACCTCGGCGATGGCGACGATGTCACCGGAGTTGATCTTGGCCTCGTATTCCTGCGCCCGGCGCGACCACATGGTTCGCTTGATGCGGGCGCGGCCCTTGAGCGTCTCGAGGGCCCGCTTGACCATCGGCGTTTCGGCAAGCTTACGCATGCCGACGGAGGCGACCTTCGAGGTCGGCACTCGCAGCGTCATCTTGTCCTTGACGAAGTTGATGACGAACAGCTCGAGCCGCGCACCGGCGACTTCCTGCTCCTCGATGGACACGATCTGGCCGACACCGTGAGCCGGATAAACGATGAACTCGTTGGTCTTGAAGCCTTGTCGTTGCGTAGTCTTCTTCGCGTTCATTCCCAAAGCTGCTCCTTCCGCCTCCGGCTTTTGCCGGTGAGGGGGCTTGGCCACGCGAGCCCGATTCCCGGGAACACTCCGCGTGGACTGTGATGCCCTCCGACTGACGCGGGAGGACGTTTTTCTGGTCTTCCGGCTCATGCCGGCCGCACTCTTCTTCGACCGATGACGAGTTTTCTCTGCCACTGCTCTCGCGTGGGTCTCACGCCTCTATTGACGGTTCCTCGGAAACTCCCCCCGGAAAAATAAGCTCCCAGCCTTGGGGGAGCGCATATCGGGGGTGTTCTTCATTATGAAACACCCTTATATCACATTTTCCGCTAAAATCAAAGCCTTATGGCGAAGCGAAAGCGTCGCACGGCGAAAATCTTAATGGTGGTTAACGATAGCAATTCCGGGCTGTTTTCAGTCGCCCGAGCCCGGATTCGCCGAAAAATGCTCTTCGAATTTGTTGGCCACCCCTTCCCACTCCTTGGCGTCGGCCGGGGGTTCCCTTTTGGCCGTGATATTCGGCCATGATTTGGCGTATTCCGCGTTGACCGTCAGCCACTTCTCGACGCCGGGCTCGGTATCGGGCTTGATCGCGTCGACCGGGCATTCCGGTTCGCAGACCCCGCAATCGATGCATTCGTCAGGGTGGATGACCAGCATATTTTCGCCCTCGTAGAAGCAATCCACGGGGCAGACTTCAACGCAGTCCATGTATTTGCATTTGATGCAATTGTCGTTGACGATATAGGTCATATCCACACTCTGAACCGACTTTTTGCGAGCTTTGCTCCTATCGCATGGGTCATGCGCGCGCAAGTTTCACTGTTGGCCGCCGGGGTTCGCGTTCAAATCCTCATATAGCGCTTTGGCGGTCCCAGCGGGACCCCTGCGCTCGACAAAACCTGTGACCTTCAGCACACGGACGGTGCGGTCGAGCGCCACCGTGACCACATCGCCGGTCCGGACCTGGCGGCTTGGGGCGGCAATCCGGGCGCCGTTGACGCGGACATAACCGGCATCGGCCAACGCCGCTGCGGCGCCGCGGGTTCGCACCAGCCGGGCGTGCCACAGCCACCGGTCGATGCGCTGGCGATCTTCGGCGCCCACTCAGCGGCGCTCCTTGGCGTCGGCCTCCAGCTGCGCTTTCAAGGCCGCAAGCTTGGCAAAGGGCGAGTTCGGATCGGGCGCCTTCTCGCGCTCGTGCCGCTCGAATCGCGGCGGACGGGCCGGCCGCTCGCGCTCCCGATCCCGCTGCGGCCGATCGAACCGCTGATCGGGTTTGTGACGGCGGTGTTGGCGGTGATGGCGTTTTGTTTGCGGCTGCTCGGCGGCGGCGGCTTCCGCGCTTGGCGGCGAAGCACCAACCTCCGCCGCCGCAACGGCGGCGATAGCCTCGTCCGGTTGTCGTACCGCGCCCTGCTCGGCGACTTTGTGCCTGCCCGCTTCGCGACGTTTGAAGCGCGGGCGGCGCGCGCCTTCGGGGCGACCGGCCCGGCCCGGCCGCCAGACTTCGATCATGACCGGTTCTTCGGCGGGCTTGTCCGGCGCAATGTCGGCGCTGGCCTCAACCACCGTGGTCGATGGTGCTGCCGTCGTTTCAGTTTGTGCCGCCGGGCTTGCGGTGGCGAAATCCGCCGCCGGTTGCAGCGCTGCTTCCACGGGCTCTTGGACAGCTTCGTGGCTGACTTCGGGAGCGCTCTCGCTCGCCGCCGCTTCGCCGTCGACCGATGACGGCGCTTGAATCTCTGCTTCGCTTTCCGGCAGCGCTGCGCTCTCGGCCGGCGCGGCAACGTGTTCGACCGGTGCGGCGGCTTGTTCGAGCGGCGCGGCGGCTTGCGCCGGCTCCGCGGGCTTCGGCCGCCGCTCCATGCGGTAGCCGAGCGAACGCAGGATCGACGCAAAGTCTTCACCCGAGGCGCCGGTCAGCGACGTCATGCCGTTGACGACGGTGAAGCCGCCGCCGATCACCGCGCCGGGCGGCTTGGTTCCAGGAGCGCCTTCGCGCCACGACAGCGCGGGACGGATCAGATCCGCCAAGCGCTCCAAAATATCGACGCGCACGGCGCGCTCGCCGCACACCCGATAGCCGGCGGTGCCGTAGAGCGCGGCGTCGATTTCGCGATTGACCGGGATCGAGGTGCGGCCAGAGCCGGCGAGATGCAACAGATCGTCGAGGCCCTTGGTCTGCGGTCCATCATGCGCCAGCGCCCACAGTTGCGCGGCGAGCGCGCGCGGCCAGGGCTTGAGCAGCGCCGGAATGTAGATGTGATAGGCGCCGAAGCGCACGCCGTATTTGCGTAACGACGCGCGCGCGGGCTGTTCCAGCCCCTTCACATCCTCGGCCACTTTTGGCCGATCGAGCACGCCGAGCGCTTCGATCAGTTGGAACGCCACGCCGCGCGCGATGCCGGTCACGTCCTCGGCCGCGGATAGCACGAACAATGGGCCGAGCAATTTTTCCAGATGGGATTTGACGAAAGCATCGAGCCGCGCCTCCACCGCATCGCGCGGCGCGCCGGTGAGATGCTCGTCGGCGATGATGCGCACGCGTGGGCGCAGCACCTGTTCGCCGGCGATGAGCTTGCCGACCGCGGCGCCGGTCCAGCGGATCGCACCGTCGGAGGCGAGCGCGAATTGCTCATCGGGTGCTTCGGCGAGCCGCATGGCGCGCGCGCCGATCTCGCCGGCGAGCGCCTTCTGCGCGGCGTTGTGCAGTGCCTTGGCCTCCGACCCGCCCGACGACGCATCGGCAACGAACATGAAGCCGTCGAGGCGGCCGATGACATGGCCTTCGACGACGACGTCGCCGGTCTTGTTGATCTCGGGCTCCAGCGTGGCGTTTTCGCGCAATCGCCGCATCAGCACGCTGGTGCGGCGATCGACGAAGCGCTCGGTGAGCCGCTCGTGCAGCGCGTCGGAAAGCTTGTCTTCGACGCCGCGGGTCACGCCCTGCCAGTGTTCGGGATCGGCCAGCCAATCCGGCCGGTTCGCCACGAATGTCCAGGTCCGGATATGGGCGATGCGCGCCGACAGCGTATCGATATCGCCGTCGGTGCGATCGTTCTCCGCAATCTGGCGGGCGAACCAATCGGTCGCGACCTTGCCCTCACGTTGCAAATAACCGTACAGCGTGACCACGAGCTCGGCATGGTTGGCCGGCGCGATCTTGCGATAATCGGGAACCTGGCAGACTTCCCATAGCCGCTCGACGTCGGCTGGCTTCGTCGTCCAGGCGCGCACGTCGTCCTCGCGCGAAGCATGGTCGAGCACCAGAATATCTTCCGCCGTCGGCGCGCGAGCGAGCGCGGCCTCGGTCGGCGCCATCGCAAGTGCCGCCTGCAAGGCGCCGATCGAGGAGAAGTCGAGATCGGTGTTGCGCCACTGCACCAGCTTCACCGGCTCGAAAGTGTGCGACTCCAGCGCCTGCACCAGCTCATTCTCGAACGGCGGACAGCGGCCGGTGGTGCCGAAGGTGCCGTCGCGCTGGGCGCGGCCGGCGCGGCCGGCGATCTGCGCCAGTTCCGACGGGCTGAGCTTGCGGAACTGATAGCCGTCGAACTTGCGGTCGGAGGCAAACGCGATGTGATCGACGTCGAGATTGAGACCCATGCCGATGGCGTCGGTCGCCACCAAGTAGTCGACTTCGCCCGACTGATAGAGCTCCACTTGTGCGTTACGGGTGCGCGGCGACAGCGAGCCGAGCACGATCGCGGCGCCGCCGCGCTGGCGGCGGATCAATTCGCCGATGGCGTAAACTTCATCGGCCGAGAACGCGACGATGGCCGAGCGGCGCGGCAGCCGCGTCAGCTTTTTCTCGCCGGCGAAAGTCAGTTGCGACAGCCGCGGCCGGCTGACGATGCTGGCGCCGGGCAAAAGCCGCTCGACGATCGGCCGCATGGTGGCGGCGCCGAGCACCAGCGTCTCCTCGCGGCCGCGCCTGTTGAGCATGCGGTCGGTGAAGACGTGGCCGCGCTCGAAATCGGCGGCGAGCTGGATTTCATCGACGGCGAGGAAGGCGACGTCGAGATCGCGCGGCATCGCCTCGACGGTGGCGACCCAAAAGCGCGGATTGGGCGGCTTGATCTTTTCCTCGCCGGTGACCAGCGCCACCGCGTCGGCGCCGACGCGCTCGACCGCGCGGTTATAGACCTCGCGGGCCAACAGCCGCAGCGGCAAGCCGATCAGGCCCGAGGAATGCGCCAGCATCCGCTCGATCCCCAGATGGGTCTTTCCGGTATTGGTCGGCCCCAGCACCGCGGTGACGCCGGCGCCACGGGCGCGCAGGTCACGGTTGGCAGGCGGCGAGAAGGAAATCGGCATCAACGGTCCGGCATTGCAGTGTGCTTATGTATCACAACGTGACGCTGGAAAGGCCTGTGCTTAACATGTGGAACGAGTCTGGAACGAATCGCGGCCGAATCGGCGACTCGCGTGCTGTTCGAGTTCGTTCACCGCGATATATGGCGCCGCAGCGGCCTTTGAACACCAGATCGGGTGTAATGGGCGATTCCACTGCGTCGTTTTGGCGCCCCAAACGTTAACGCGGCGGCGGATCACAATTCCACGGCGAGTCAAGAGATGGTCTCCTGTGGATAACGGGGACGCCAGGGAACGCGACCCTCCGTGGGCGGCGCCGTGGCTTCGTCGAGCGCGCCTTTGTCGAGATTGTGCAACACCCGTGTGGCGCCTGCGCGACGGCTGCAATTATTGGGTTTTCGCGCTGACGCTGGGATGGCCCGCTGGCGGCGCCGAGACGAATTGGGTCGCCTGCAACACGCCCAGGCCGAGCGGCGTTGGCATCGAGAAGCGGAACGGCACCAGCACGCGCGTGCCGGCGATCGGCGCCAGCCAGACCTCGGCGTCGCGCAACGCGACGAGATATTTGATCACCGCCCGGTCCGGCACGTAGCCGGAGATCGGCTCGAAATACACCGCGCAGACCGCGGCCGGTCCCTGATAGCCGCGTTCGGCCTTGACCATCTCGATGCGCTTGAACTCGCTGCGCAGATCGTAGCGTACGCGGCCGTCGAACACCGCGACCTTGCGGCCGCAGGCTAAAGGCGACACCGGATCGCCGTTGCCGCCGACGCGGTTGATGGTCGAACTCATGGGATCGACGACGCCACGGCGGTCGGCGTCGCTCACCGGAATGCGATCGGGATGCGGGTAAAGCGGCGGATCGGCAAACAAATCCTTCACATTGCCGCCGGCGAGCGCCATGCGCACGTCGTCGATCTTGCCGCGCTCGTAATCGATGGTCGCGACATAGGTCGTCGGCATCGTCTGATCGCCGTTGAAGCTGCCGCGGCTGGCGCCGGTGCCGCGCGCGCCGGTGAAAATCCGCAGCAGTCCCGAGGTCGCGCCGCTGGCCGCCGCGGTGTACTGGTCGTCGGCAATCTCGATGGCCCAGGTGCCGCGACCGATCGGAAGGCCGGCAAGTGTGGCGGTGTACTCGGCTTCCAAGTGTGCTTGCGCCGCGGCGACATGGCCGGCGTCGACAGCAAGCGCCGCCATGACGCAAACCGCCGCGATGAAGGCGGCGGGGGCGGCATCAAAAGGAAACCGTTGCGGCAGCACGGACTGTATTTTCCTCAAGTGCCGCCGGGTCGGCGGGTCACGGGCGCAGTTTCGAACCTATGGGGACCTTGCCGGCCGAATGCGGCCTTAGCTTGAAACCCCCAAGCCTTGTCTCGTTCGGGAATGCGTCGTTTGTGTGGTTTGGCGCGCCCATAAAGGCCTGCCCTGACATATGCTTGACGCTGCGGGGACCGCTGATTATAGGTCCGCCCATATCCCACATCGTCGTCACGGCGGCGCTGGACGCGCGGGACCTTTGAGTGAGGAACGACAGCCATGTCATGGCGTTGCGAATTGACCGGAAAGATACGCCAGATCGGCAACCGGGTGAGCCATTCGAACCGCAAGACCAAGCGGCGGTTTCGGCCCAACCTGCTCAACGTCACGCTGCTGTCGGATGCGCTCAACCGCTCGGTCCGGCTGCGGATTTGCGCCAATGCGCTCAAGACCGTCGATCATCGCGGCGGCTTCGATGCCTTCCTGCTCAAAGCCAAGGACGCCGAGCTGTCGCCGCGGGTGCTCGAGCTCAAGCGCGCAGTGGTGAAGAAGCGCAAGGCGACGGCGTAATCGTTTCACTGACTTTCCGGTCGACCTTCGAGGCCCGCTGCGCGCGGGCCTTTGCGTATCGGCCTGCGCATCAGCCTTTGCGCATCAGCCTCGGCGTTTTGCCGCTTGCCGCAGACGCCCTAGCGGCGCTCCAGCGGGAGCAATATGCTTGCAGCAACCAACGCCCTGGACCGAAGGAGACACCCATGTCAGCGCCAGCCCGCAAGGTCGTGCATTCCGACATCAAGCAAGACAATCCGCCGGAGCGCGCCGCACATTACATCGATGCGCCCAACATGCCGTGGGAGCAGACCAAGTTTCCCGGGATCCAGATCAAGGTGCTCTTTACCGACGGTAGCGGCATCACCACCGCGCTGTTCAAGCTCGAGCCCGGCGCCGTCGTGCCGCTGCACGAGCACACTGCGCTCGAACAGACCTACGTGATCGAGGGCTCGCTCGAAGATCACGAAGGCAAATGCGGGCCGGGTCAATTCGTCTGGCGGCCGGCCGGCAATCAGCATGAGGCGGTGGCGCCGAACGGTGCCGTGCTGCTCGGCTTCTTCCTCAAGCCGAACCGTTTTGCCTATGGCGAGAAATTCTTCACCGAGGCGGGCGAGCGGTAAACGCAAAGCATGCCGCCGGCCGATCCGCGGGTCGCCGCGCTTGCGGTGGCCGGCGCCATTCGTCTCGCGCTGTTCTTGCCGCAATACGCCGAGGATGCCACGGGCATTCGCGGCATTGGCACAGGCTTTATCGCAATTGAGATTGTGGGCGCACTCGCCGCGCGCCTCGGCGTTGCGACACAGGTTATCAAATATCCGTCGCCCAAGGAGGCGGTTGCCGGTTTGCAAGACGGCGCATGCGACGTGGCATTTCTCGGCATCGAACCATCGCGCGTCGCCGTCGTGGATTTTTCACCGGCGCTCTTCCAGTTCGACTATTCGCTGCTGGTGCCGGCCGGCTCCACGATCGGGAGCCTCGAAGACGCCGATCGGGCGGGACGGCGCATCGGCCTGGTCGACGGCCATGCCTCGGCCCTGGCGCTACACCGTATCGTCAAGCACGCCGAGCTGATTGGCGTCGCGCTGCCCGAGACCGCCTTCGATTTGCTGAGAGATCAAAAAGTCGACGCGCTGGCGTTTCCGCGCGATCAGCTCATCGCGTTTGCCGGGCGATTGCCCGGGGCGCGCGTGCTGGCGAAAGGTTACGGCGTCAATCGCGTAGGCATCGCCGTCGCCAAGGGCAGCACTGGATTGCTGTCCTATCTGTCCGACTTTGCCGCGGAGGCAAAAACGACGGGCCTCGTGCGACGCGCCATCGAGCGCGGAAGCTTGGACGGCTTCGACGTTGCAACAGCGTAAACGCGCAATTCTTTTATTGCGTCGAGATCGTCTGCAGCACCGGCAGCCAGGTTTCCTGCTGCTTGGCGACAAAGGCTCCGGTCTCATCAGGGGTCATGGCGTGCGTATAGCTGCCGGTGGCCGCCAGTCTCTTTTTCACGTCCGGATCGGCGACGACTTTGGCAATATCCGCGCTCACCTTGGCGATGATCGGCGCCGGCGTGCCGACCGGCGCCGCGACGATGAGCCAGCCGGCCGCGGAGAAACCGGGAATGGTTTCCGCCACCGTCGGCAGATCGGGAAATTCCGCCAGGCGCTGCGGCGAAGCCACAGCGATCAGCTTCACCTGTCCTGCATTCGCCGCGCCGATGATGCCGGGATAGCCTTCGATGATCATGGTGACGCGGCCGCCGGCCACATCGGCCAGCGCCGCCGAGGGGCCGCCGGTGTACGGCACCGGAATAAGTTTGATGCCGGCCTTTTGCTGCAACAAGAGGCCCGTCAGATGCGTCATGCGGCCGACGCCGGAGACGGCGATCGACAGCGTACCCGGCGCTTTTTTGGCGCGATCGATGAGCTCGGGCAGCGTGGTGATGCCGCTTTTAGGATCGACCGAAAGAAACATCGGCTGCTCGGCGATGAAGCCGATCGGCAAAAAATCGCGCGGCAGCTTGACCGGCAGATTGGGCGCCACCGTCGGCAGCGCCACGAAGGTCGACAGCGCGGGCGAATAGAGGGTGTAGCCGTCGGGTGACGCCTCGCTCGCCGCACGCGCGGCGATGCTGCCGTTGGCGCCGGGATGATTGACCACGACCGCCTGCTGTCCCCAAAGTTTGCTCAAGCCGTCGGCGACGATGCGTGTGGCAACATCCGGACTGGCGCCCGCGCCGGCATCGGAGATGATCATCACCGCCTTTTCCGGATAGTTCGTGGCCTGCGCGAATGCCGACGTGGCCGCCGGCAGAGTCACCAGGCAGAGAACGGCAATGCGCGACAAATACCCGCGAGTACTCATGGGTCACTCCCTTGCAGATGTTCTTTTTATATTTACGAATGCAGCCGCCGCGCCGGCCGTGCCGGACGCCCGCGTGCCTCGGTCGGGTGTTCCTCGAACAACTCGGCGAGCTTTTCGGTCATGACGCCGCCGAGCTCCTCGGCATCGACGATGGTGACCGCGCGGCGGTAGTAGCGGGTCACGTCGTGGCCGATGCCGACGGCGATCAGTTCGACCGGCGAGCGCGTCTCGATATCCTCGATCACCCAGCGTAAGTGGCGCTCCAGATAATTTCCCGGATTGACCGACAGCGTCGAGTCGTCGACCGGCGCGCCGTCGGAGATCATCATCAGGATTTTTCGCGTTTCGGTGCGCCCGAGCAGGCGCTTATGCGCCCAATCGAGCGCCTCGCCGTCGATGTTTTCCTTGAGCAAGCCCTCGCGCATCATCAGCCCGAGATTTTTGCGCGCACGACGCCAAGGGGCGTCAGCGGATTTGTAGATGATGTGGCGCAGGTCGTTGAGGCGGCCCGGATTGGCCGGCTTGCCGTTGGCGAGCCAGGATTCCCGCGACTGCCCGCCCTTCCAGGCCCGCGTGGTAAAACCCAAAATCTCGACCTTGACTCCGCAGCGCTCCAGCGTGCGCGCCAGAATGTCGGCGCAGGTGGCGGCGACCGTGATCGGACGGCCGCGCATCGAGCCGGAATTGTCCAACAACAGCGTCACCACGGTGTCGCGGAAATCGGTGTCCTTTTCGCGCTTGAACGACAGCGGATGCATCGGATCGACGATGACGCGGGGCAGCCGCGCCGGATCGAGCAGGCCCTCTTCGAGATCGAACTCCCAGGCGCGATTCTGCTGTGCCAGAAGCAGCCGCTGCAGGCGATTGGCGAGCCGCGCGACGACGCCTTGCAGATGCGAGAGCTGCTTGTCGAGATAGCCGCGCAGCCGTTCGAGCTCTTCCGGCTCGCACAAATCTTCGGCGCCGATGGTTTCGTCGAATCGACTGGTATAGGGCTTATAATCGGGGCCGCGCGGCTCGTTGCGCTGATTGCGCGGCCGCCACGGCTCGGCCGCGGTCTCGGAATCGCCCATTTCGGCATCGTCGGCCATCTCGGCGGCCGGCGCATCGACGGCTTCCGAACTGCTGTCGGGCAGCTCGTCGGCGGACGCTTCCGCCTCCGCGCTCATGCGCTCGCTGTCGGCGGAATCGGACGCCTCGCCGTTCTCGCCCTGCTCGTCTTTTTGGTTGTCCTGGTCGCCTTCGTCGCCTTCGTCCTCGTCGGACTCGCTTGAGCGATCTTCGCCCATGTCGAGGCAATCGAGCAGGTCGTGGACGACGTCGCCGAACCGGCGCTGGTCGGTCAGCACGCGCTCGAGCCGATCGAGATCGCGGCCGGCGCGCTCCTCGATCAGCGGCCGCCATAAATCAACGAGCTTGCGCGCGGCGGCCGGTGGCGCCTCGCCGGTGAGCCGCTCGCGCACCAGCATGGCCAGCGCATCCTCGATCGGCGCATCGGCACGGTCGGAGATCTCGTCGAATTTGCCGCGGTGGAAGCGATCGTCGAGCATGGCGGTGAGATTCTTGGCGACACCGCCCATGCGGCGTGAGCCGATGGCCTCGACGCGGGCCTGCTCGACGGCGTCGAACACCGCGCGCGCCTGCTGGCCGCCGGGCACGAGTTTCCGATGCACTGCCGGGTCGTGACAGGCAAGCCGCAGCGCGATCGAATCGGCGTGGCCGCGCACGATCGCCGCCTCGCGCTCATTGAGCCGGCGCGGCGGCTCGGGCAACCGCGCCTTGCCGCCGGCGAGGCCGGGGCGTTCGGCCGCGAACGATACTTCGAGATCGCCCTTGCCGGCGATCGCCTTCAGGCAGACGCCGACCGCGCGCTTGAACGGTTCGGTCGGTGCTTCCTTGGCCGGGGTCTTTGGCTTGATGTTGGAGGACACGGGGGCTCAGCTGAGCGCGACGTTGACGGCACTCTCGGGCAGCTCCTGTCCGAAGCAGCGCTGATAGAACTCGGCAACCAGCGGCCGCTCCAGCTCGTCGCATTTGTTGACGAACGTCAGCCGGAAGGCAAAGCCTATATCGTTGAAGATGTCGGCGTTCTCCGCCCAGGTGATCACGGTGCGCGGGCTCATGACGGTGGAGATGTCGCCGTTCATGAAGGCGTTGCGGGTGAGATCGGCCACCCGCACCATCTTACCGACGATGTCGCGGCCCTCCGCGTTGCGATAATGCCGCGCCTTGGCGAGCACGATTTCGACCTCGTTGTCATGCGGCAGATAGTTCAGCGTGGTGACGATCGACCAGCGGTCCATCTGGCCCTGGTTGATCTGCTGGGTGCCGTGATAGAGGCCCGACGTGTCGCCGAGCCCGACCGTATTGGCGGTGGCGAACAGACGGAACGACGGATGCGGCTTGATCACCTTGTTCTGGTCGAGCAGCGTCAGCCGGCCGGACGATTCCAAGACGCGCTGGATCACGAACATCACGTCGGGACGGCCGGCGTCGTACTCGTCGAAGCACAGCGCCACGTTGTTCTGCAGCGCCCACGGCAAAATGCCATCGCGGAATTCGGTGACCTGCATGCCCTCGCGGATCACGATGGCATCCTTGCCGATCAGATCGACGCGGCTGATATGGCTGTCGAGATTGACGCGCACGCACGGCCAGTTGAGCCGCGCCGCGACCTGTTCGATATGGGTCGACTTGCCGGTGCCGTGATAGCCGGTGACGATGACCCTGCGGTTGCGGGCGAAGCCGGCCAGGATGGCGAGCGTGGTCGGCTTATCGAAGCGGTAGTCGGCGTCGATTTCCGGCACGTGCTCATCCGGCTCGGAATAGGCCGGCACTTCCATATCGCTGTCGATGCCGAACTGCTGGCGGATCGACACCTTCATGTCCGGCAAGCCGGATTCGGTATTAGCTGCGAGAGACATTGCTCCTCCGTGGCCTCGGTAAATCCGAGGCGCGGCCCCCTCCCTACCCTCCCCGCTGACGGGGGAGGATAGGGAGGGGGAACGGTCGGATATCGCGGTACATCTAGCAGAAAGGCCCAAGGCCGCGAAAGCCACCGCGGCGGCCATCCCCTTGAAGAATTTGCCCTTGAAGAATTGGGGTCAGCAGAAGCCCGCGGACTTCAGGTAATTATAGGCCTGGATGATCTCCCGAAGCGTGTCCTCGGACCCGCGGTCGCCGCCATTGGCGTCGGGATGATGGCGTTTTACCAGTGTCTTGAACCTGGCTTTGATATCGGCTCGTTTGGCGTCGGCTTCAAGGCCGAGCGCCTCGAAGGCGCGGCGCTGCGCATTGAAAATCTTGCGGCCCTCGGGCGCGGTCCGCGCATGGCCGGCAGCGGCGGCGCCGGTCTCGCCGAACAGCGAGAACGGGTCCTCGGTGGCCCAGCCGGGGGCGGACTTGGACCGTCCGCGCTTGGCGGCGCGCTGGCCGCCGATCGAGCCCATTTTCCAGGTCGGGCGATGGCCGGTGATGGCCTCCTTTTGATATTGCGCGACCGCATCCTCGCTCATGCCGGCGAAGAAATTGTAGGAATTGTTGTATTCGCGCACGTGCTCGAGGCAGAACTGCCAATACTCGCTGGCGCGCAGCCGCCCCTTCGGGGCGCGATGCGTCGCCGGCGCGTCGCAGCGCGGCCATTGGCAGGGCGGCAGCTCGGCGCGCAGCCGGCGATCCAGGTCGGGCTTGACCCTGATGCGATCAAACAGCGGCGAATTCGTTTTCATTGTCTTCGATTATGCGGGCACGACGATGGCACCTTCAAGACTTGACACGGCACGAAAGCGCGCGACGGCGTTATTGACCGCGGCGCATCGACATCGTTAATCCATGCATCATGACAATGCACGATATCATTACGACAAAGTTGACCACGGCGTTCGCGCCGGAAAGCTTGCGCGTCGAGGATGAATCCCATCACCATCGAGGCCACGCCGGACACCGGCCGGGCGGCGAAACCCATTTCCGGCTCTATATCGTGTCGGAAGCCTTCCGCGGAAAGAGCCGGATCGAGCGCCACCGCATGATCAACACGGCGCTGGCGAGCGAACTCGAAGGTCGCGTCCATGCGCTGGCGATCCATGCGCAGGCGCCGGGCGAGGGTGCGTAGCCTATTGGGAATTGCGTGACGGCTCGAATAGCGGCGCGTCGACTTGTGCAAGCGTCGTCCCGTCGCTCTCGGCGAGCAAGTTCGCCAAATCGAGCCGGCGCGTGAACATGGCGAGCTTGCCGTCGGCGGTGCGCGGCCACTGCTCTTTCGGCCGGTCCCAGTAAAGCTCGACGCCGTTGTCGTCGGGGTCGCGCAGATAGAGCGCCTCGCTGACGCCGTGATCGGAGGCGCCGTCGAGCGGAATCTTGGCCTCGATCAGCCGGCGCAAGGCGTCGGCCAGCATCGCGCGCGTCGGATAAAGGATCGCCAGATGATAAAGGCCGGTCGTGCCCTGGGGCGGCGGCGGGCCGCCGCGGCTCTCCCAGGTGTTGAGCCCGATGTGGTGATGGTAGCCGCCGGCTGAAATGAAAGCCGCCTGCGGCCCGATGCGCTGCATCAGATCGAAGCCTAGCACGCCGCAATAGAACGCAAGCGCGCGGTCGACGTCGGCGACTTTCAGATGCACGTGGCCGATGCGGACGCCGCTATTGATCGGCGCGGCCGTTGCACTGAGCGGAGCGATTTTGCTGTCCATCGGCCTGTCCTTCGCCAGTGATGCGCGTCGCGTATTGCGGCGGCGCTTATTTCCGCGGCACTTATTTCAGTGGGACTTGCACGAATTCGGCCACTTCGGCCGGCGTCAACGGCTTGTCCATGTATTTGTACGTCACCGCATCGCCCATCAGCGCGTCGAGCCCTTTGACCGAATCCGGATCGACCGCGGCCTTGGTGAAAAATTCGTCACGCATGCGCGTTGCATTGCGCAGCGAGGTCTTGCGGTAGTCGGCATACATGTCGAGCGCCCTCGGATCGGCATACATCCAATCGACGGTTTCGCGGAACGCCGCCATGAAGCGCACGAAGACGTCGCGGCGCGCCTTGAGATTGTCGGCGTTGGCGATGTTGACGCGGATGGTCTGGCCGCGCAGGCTCGGCACGTCGTTGGCTTTGGCGAAGATGCGGATCTTGCCGTCGTCGAGCATATCGAAGCCGAGCGGCGGCGACGTCCAGCCGATATCGACTTGCCCCGACATCAACAGCGTCAGGGTCGCGGCCGGACCGCCGGTCGCGATCGGCCGCGCCTGCAAGCCGAGCTCGCGGATGAAGCCGAGCACGGTCGAGTGACTCGACGAACCGTTGGTCGAGTAGGCGACCGTGTTGGCGCTGGTCGCGTCCTTGATCGTCTTGAGCGGCGAGTCCGCCTTGACGATCCAGAAATCGGCATTGCCGGTGGCGCTGCCGGAGATGATGCACACCGGCGCGCCTTTGGCAAAGGCGCCGAGCGCACCCAAAGTGCCGACGCCGATGCCGATATCGGCGCTGCCGGAGATCACCACCTGCTGGGTCTCGCCGGTGCCTTGGGTGCAAAGCCCTTCGACCTCGACGCCGTGCTTGGCATAAAAGCCGGCGCGCGTGCCGAGCTCGACCTGGGATGAATCCCAATTACCGCATTGGCCGACGGCAATTTTCAGGTGGTCCAGTGCTTGTGCGACGGTGCCGCCCACGATGGACGCGAAGCCGGCAATTAAAAACGCCAAAGCACGCGTGCGAGCGCGCATGACCGCCCTACCCTCGGCTCCGGCGCGCGGCGCGCGCCGGCGTTACGACTTCGCCTCCGTCGACCGCGCGTATGGCCCGTAGCCCGGGCGATAGCTCTTGTCGTCGAGGAATTGGCTCATGCCCTTGGCGCGGCCGCCCTCTTTGTCCTGGAAGCGCATCTCCTGGCTCTTGGCCTGCAGATAATCGGCCGCCTGCTCGTGGGGAACGGCGCGCACGTTCTTGATGGCGAGTTTTGTCGCCTTGAGCACTTCGGGATTGAGCTTCATCAGGCGTTGCGCCAGCGCGATCGTCTCGTCGCGCAATTTGTCGCGCGGCACCGCCTTGTTGATGAGGCGAATCTTCTCCGCCATCTTGCCGTCGAAGGTCTCCCCGGTCATCGCCAACCAGACCGCGTCGCGCAGGCCGAGCGCGTCGGTCAGCGCCTTGCTGACAAAGCCGCCGGGCAGGATGCCCCAGTTGACCTCGGACAAGCCGAACTTGGCGTCTTCGGCGGCTATGGCGAAATCGCAGGCAATGAGCTGAGTGAAGCCGCCGCCGAAGCAGAAGCCGTTGACCATGGCGATGGTCGGCTTCGGATAGGTGAATAGTTTCTGCCAGCGCCAGTAGTGGCTGGCCCAAGACGCACGCGCGCGCTCGGCCGGCTTGTTGTCGAGCTCGCGGAAATAAAGCTTCAGATCCTGCCCGGCGCACCAGGCCTCGCCGGCGCCGGTAAGCACGATCAGCTTGGTCTGCGCATCGCTTTCCAGCTCGTCGAGCACGTTGGCCATGTCGAAATGCAGCTGCGGACTCATGGCATTGCGCTTTTCCGGCCGGTTGAGGATGACCCAGGTGAGGCCTGCGTTCTCGCCGGTATCGCGCTCGATCTTGACTGTCTCGTAGGTGCCGTTCGCCATGGTTCGCGTCTCCCCGTTACCTTGTTTGAGTTTGATCCTAGCGGCTAGCTTGCCTTCGCGGTGACCTTGCGCACCAGCGGCGTGACGCGCAAGGCAGTGATGCGGTTTCTGGACTTGCGCAGCACGTGAAAACGGAAGCCGTGAAAGGTGAAGCTCTGGCCCGGCTCCGGGATGGAGCGCGACTCGTGAATGACGACGCCCGCAATGGTCGTCGCCTCGTCGTCGGGGATGTTCCAATCCATCGCCCGGTTGAGATCGCGCACCGGCACCGCGCCGTCGACATTGACCGAACCGTCGGGCAACGGCCGCACGCCGGGCACCGCGATGTCGTGCTCGTCGGTGATGTCGCCGACGATCTCCTCGACGATGTCTTCCAGCGTCACCAATCCTTCCAGCTCGCCGTATTCGTCGACCACCAGCGCGAACGGCGTCTTGCGGTGGCGGAACGCTTTGAGCTGTTCGGCGAGCGGCATGGTGTCCGGCACATACCAGGGCGGCCTGGTCAGCGCGGCGATATCGACCTTGGACACATCGCCGCCCGCCGCATGCAAGGCGCGCCAGACCTCCTTGGCGTGCAACACGCCGATGACGTTGTCGGGCGAACCGCGCCACAGCGGCAACCGCGTCACGCCGGCGGCCAGCACGGCGTCGATGAGGTCGCGCGGCGGCTCGTCGGCGTCGAGCATCACCATCTTGGTGCGGTGGACCATCACATCGGAGACCGTGAGCTCGCCGAGATCGAGCAGCCCGCCCATCATGTCGCGGTCGTGCTTTTCCACCACGCCGGCGCGATGCATGAGATCGACGGCGCCGCGCAATTCCTCGCGCGGCGACAGGATCGACTGGATCTTGCCGACCGGCATGCCCAGCCCCCGCAGAATGATCCGGACCAGCCACTCGACGCTGCGCAGGACCGGCGCGAACAAGCGGACCGTGCTTTCAATCGGCTTCGCCACCGCCAGCGCCATGCGGTCCGGCATGTTGAATGCGGCGGTCTTCGGCAGCACTTCGGCGACAACGAAGATCACCACCGTCATCACCACCGTGGCGTAGATGATGCCGGTCTTGCCGAACATTTCGAGCAGCACGCCGGTCGCCAAGGTCGAGGCGGCGATATTGGTCAGGTTATTGCCAAACAGGATGGCGCCGAGGAGTCGCTCGCGCGTCGCCATCAACCGGTTGACGATGCCGGCGTCGCGGTTGCCCTGTTTCTCCAGCCGCATCATGGCGGCGCGCGACGACGCCGTGAGTGCCGTCTCGCTCGCTGAGTAGAACGCCGACACCAACAAGCAAACCAGGATCGCCGCAACGGTCAACCAATCGATCGCAGTCATCGCTCCGCAAGCTTCTCGCTGAGAAATACGCGCACTTCGCGCGCATCGACGCCGGCCTCGATGAAGGCCGAGCCGATGCCGCGCACCAGGATGAATGTAAGCATTCCGCGCTTCACTTTCTTGTCCTGCGCGATCAAATCCATCAATTGGTCAACGGAGGGTAGCGGGCCCGGAATGTCCTGCAAACGCGTCGGCAGGCCGACTTCGGCCAAATGGCGGATGGCGCGCCTGGCCTCGGCCATCGGCAGCAAGCCCTGCCGCCGCGCCGAGAATTCGAAGGCCAGCGCCATCCCTGCCCCGATCGCCTCACCGTGGAGGAGCCGGTCGGAGAAGCCGCAGGCCGCTTCCAGCGCGTGGCCGAAGGTGTGGCCGAGATTGAGCAAAGCGCGGTCGCCGGTCTCGCGCTCGTCGCGCGCCACGATCGCCGCCTTAGCGCGGCAGCCCACCGCGATGGCCTCCTCGCGAGCGGGGCCGCCGGCGAAAACCTCGCGCCAGTTCTTTTCCAGCCAGGAGAAGAAATCGGCATCGCCGAGCAAGCCGTATTTGACGAGCTCGGCGTAGCCGGCGCGGAATTCGCGCTCCGGCAATGTGTCGAGGAGCGCGGTGTCGGCCAGCACCAGGATTGGCTGATGAAAGGCGCCGATCAGGTTCTTGCCGTGGGCGGAATCGATCGCGGTCTTGCCGCCGACCGACGAATCCACATCGGCAAGCAACGTGGTCGGGACCTGCACATAATCGACGCCGCGCCGCACCACCGACGCCACGAAGCCAGCGAGATCGCCGATGACGCCGCCGCCGAGCGCGATCACGAGATCGTCGCGCTCGATGCGCATGGCGATCATCGACTCGCAGATTGACTCGAAGGCGCGATAGCTCTTGGAGATTTCGCCGGCCGGGACGATGACGCGGCCGGTCGCCACGCCGGCATGGCTCAGCGCCGCCTCGGCTGACTCGAGATGATAACGCGCGACATTACCGTCGGTGACAATGACCGTCTTGGCGCCCGGCCGCAGCGCGGCGATGCGGGCGCCCAGCGAAGCGAGCAGGCCGCGCCCGATGACGATGTCGTAGCTGCGCGTTCCGAGCGCGACATTGACAAGCGTCGGATCGCCGCGAACGGGCGCAGTCATGCGCCGGCCTCTGGCTGCGGCGAATCCGGCGCATTCAAAAACGCGGCGAGCGCCGTCATGATCTCGGCCACGATCGCGTCGTGCGGCACCTCGCGCGACTGCACCGTGAGATCGGCCTGGGCGTAGACCGGTTCGCGCACGACCAGAAGCTCGCGCAGCGTCGCGGCCGGGTCGGCGGTTTGCAACATCGGCCGGTCGTCTTTGCGTTTGTTGATCCGCCGCATCAGCACCTCGAGCTCGGCGCTGAGCCAGATCGAGACGCCTTTGGCCTTGATGGCGGCGCGGGTGTCCGCGTTCATGACCGCGCCGCCGCCGGTCGCCAGCACCTGCGGGCCGCCGTCGAGCAGGCGGCCGATAACGCGAGCCTCACCGTTGCGGAAATAGGCCTCGCCGTTGCGGGCGAAAATGTCGGCGATGCTCATGCAGGCGGCCTTCTCGATCTCGGAATCGGCGTCGACGAACGGCACGCCGAGGCGCGCGGCAAGGCGGCGGCCGATCGACGACTTGCCGACCCCCATCATGCCGACCAGCACGATCGAGCGGCTGCCCAGAAGACTCAAGATCGCGGTCGCCGGAGGCTGCCCGGACGTGCCATTTTGTAAAGCAATATCAGTCATTTATACTCACGCTCGTGGTCCGCTGTCCGGCACCGTGTTGCCCCCGCCAAGACCGCCCGGCTGGGTCGTCAGATGACTTGCCAGGTTTGGGCGAACATGATCGTACTCGGTCCCGTTCACCGGCACCAATGGGATGAGCGCGAGCAACTGACGATGCCGAGCCTGTTCCGCTTACTCGCCGTCATCGCCGTCCTGGGCGCCGCCGTCTACGGCGGCCTCTATGCGCTGTCGCATTTCGTGCAGCCGAAGTCGCGCGAGATCACGGTGTCGATCCCGCCCGACAAGTTCTTCAAGAACCGCTGAGGTGCCCGCCATGGCCTCCAGAACGATGGCGCGCGGAACGGTTCGTGGCACGGCGCGCACGGGACGCAATTCCAGCGAGCGGCTTACCGCGCTTTATCTCGACATGCTGGCGGCGGAGCGCGGCGCCGGCAAGAACACGCTCGCCGCCTACGGCCGCGACCTCGCCGATTTCACCGAATATCTCGCCGGCGCCGGCCGTTCCATCGCCACCGCCTCGACCGAGGATTTGCGCGCCTATCTTGGCGACCTGACGCGGCGCGGCATGACGGCCGCTACCGTGGCGCGGCGGCTCTCGGCGATCCGGCAGCTCTATCGCTTCCTCTACGCCGAAGGCCAGCGCAAGGACGATCCCGCCGCCGTGCTCGAAGGCCCAAAGCGCGTGCGCGCGCTGCCCAAGACGCTCACGCTTTCCGAGGTCGATCGCCTGCTGCGGGTGGCGACGATTGTTGATCCGGCGGCGCCGTTGCCGGTGCGGCTGCGCGCGGCGCGACTCGCCTGTCTGGTCGAGATGCTTTACGCGACCGGCTTGCGTGTCTCCGAGCTTGTCGCCTTGCCGGCATCCGCCGCGCGCCATGACGCCCGCGTCATCGTCGTGCGCGGCAAAGGCAACAAGGAACGACTGGTGCCGCTCAACGACGCCGCCAAACGCGCGACGGCGGCCTATCTCGCACTCCTCGCGCAATCGGTCCCCGAAGCCAAGTCGAAGTGGTTGTTCCCGTCGTTTGGAGAAAGCGGCCACCTCACGCGGCAGCACCTCGCCCGCGAACTGAAGATACTCGCCGCCGCCGCGGGGCTACGCGTCTCACAAGTGAGCCCGCACGTGCTGCGCCACGCCTTCGCCAGCCACCTCCTGCACAACGGCGCCGATCTGCGCGTGGTGCAGACATTGCTCGGCCACGCCGACATTTCGACCACGCAGATCTACACTCACGTGCTGGAAGAGCGCCTGAAAAGCCTGGTGCGCGATTTGCATCCGCTGGGACAGGAATGACCGGGAACAAAATGCCATTACGGCCCTTGCTTGACTTGTGCACGCTTCGCGCGGAGTTTTGCCGAGATGCGCGGCGGGTGCCGGCAATCAATTTGGCGCGAGTTGGTTTGAGTGATGCGTAGCTATCTCGACTTCGAAAAACCGGTGGCCGAGCTCGAGGCCAAGATCGAAGAATTGCGCGCGCTCAACAGCGACGGCGACGCCATCGCCGACGAAATCAGCCGCATCGAAGGCAAGGCGGCGCAGGCGCTCAAGGAGCTCTATGCCGGGCTCACCCCGTGGCAGAAGACGCAAGTGGCGCGGCATCCGCAGCGGCCGCATTGCCTCGATTACGTCGCGACGCTGATCGAGGACTTCGTGCCGCTCGCCGGCGACCGCAAGCACGGCGAGGATGAAGCCATCGTCGGCGGCTTCGGCCGCTTCCGCGGCGACAGCATCTGCATCATCGGCCACGAAAAGGGCTCCGACACCGACAGCCGGCTCAAGCACAATTTCGGCATGGCGCGGCCGGAAGGCTATCGCAAGGCGGCGCGACTGATGGGCATGGCGGATCACTTCGACGTACCGGTGATCGCGCTGATCGATACCGCAGGCGCCTATCCGGGTATCGGCGCCGAAGAGCGCGGCCAGGCCGAGGCGATCGCGCGCTCGACCGAAATGTGCCTCGACATCGGCGTCGCCAACGTGGCGGCGATCATCGGCGAAGGCGGCTCCGGCGGCGCCATCGCCATGGCCACGGCCAACCGCGTGATCATGCTGGAACACGCCATCTACAGCGTGATTTCGCCTGAAGGCGCCGCCTCGATCCTGTGGCGGGATACCGCCAAAGCCCAGGATGCCGCCGCAGGCATGAAGATCACCGCCCACGACATGGTGCGGTTCGGCATCGTCGATACCGTCGTGCCGGAGCCGACCGGCGGCGCCCATCGCGATCCGGCGGCGACGATTGCGGCCACCGGGGACGCCATCGCCAAGGCGCTCGACGAATTGCACGGCCTCGATCGGCCGACCATCACCCGACTGCGGCGCGAGAAATTCTCCGCCATCGGGCGCACCATCGGCTGAGCGGAGCGCCGCGCCAGCCGCCGCGTTTGCCACAATCTTGCCTGGATTGGCGCAGGCCCCATTTGTCGGGGTCAAAGTCGCTAGAGCGTTGGATTCGCCCGGCAAATCTGGCGCAAATTTACCATTCTTTATCGCCGCCGCGGGCAATCTTCGGGCCGCCGTTGGGCTGCCTTGCGAAAGCCACCTCTTGGGGATATCGATTAGCTCGTGATGGCATGGGGATGTTCCATCAGGGGAGCCTTGCATTGATCCGCGCCAGCCTTGTCCGCGCGCTTACGGCGTCGGCGGTTATCGCCGGCGCGTTGACGCTTGCGGGCTGCTATGGCGACGACGGCTATCAGCTTCCCACCCGCGCGATGAAAGAACTATCGCCGGAGATGCTGACGCTGCTCGACCAGAAAAACATGCCGAAGGAATCGCCGATCCTGGTCCGGATCTTTAAGGAAGAATCCGAGCTCGAAGTCTGGAAGCAGGATAGCACCGCCCGCTACGAATTGCTGAAAGTCTATCCGATCTGCCGCTGGTCGGGCGGCATTGGTCCGAAGGTCAAGGAAGGCGATCGTCAGGCGCCCGAGGGCTTCTATCCGATCACGCCCGGCCTGATGAATCCGAATTCCAGCTACTACCTCGCCATCAACATCGGCTTCCCCAACGCTTTCGACAAGGCGAACGGCTATAGCGGCGCCTTCCTGATGATCCACGGCGATTGCTCGTCGCGCGGCTGCTACGCCATGACCGACGAGCAGATCGGCGAGATTTATTCACTGGCGCGGGAAGCGTTTCTCGGCGGACAAAAGGCATTCCAGGTCCAGGCCTATCCGTTCCGCATGACGCCGGCGAACCTGGCGCGCCATCGCGATAATCCGAACATGGCGTATTGGAGGATGATCAAGGTCGGCAACGACCATTTCGAAGTGTCGCATCAGGAGCCGAAGGTCGACGTCTGCGAAAAGCGTTATGTGTTCGATGCGGTGCCGCCGGCCGGTTCGACCAAGCCGCTCGCGTTCACGCCGTCCGGCCGCTGCCCGGTCTATGAGACCGATCCGAACGTCGCCGAGCAGGCGATGGCGAAGCAAAAGAACGACGACTACCAGTTCGCGCAAATGCAGAACGTGGCGACGGTGCCGATCGAGACCGGCACCGACGGCGGCATGAACCGCGTGTTCATGACCAAGCTCGAGAATCCGACCTACTCCTACGACAACGAAGGCCATCTGCACGTGCCGCCGTTGCAGCCGGGCCGGCTGCCGCCGCAGATTTCGACCAGGGAATCATCCTACGCGGCCAATAACCCATCGGGCACGAGCGGCGGCACGGTCTCAAACTTCTTCGGCGGCCTGTTCAACAAGAACGGCGGGTCGACCCGCGTCGCCTCGACCGACACGACGTCCACGGGTTCGACTAGCGCCGCTCCTGCAAGCCCCGCGCCCTCGCAAACCCATACCGGCTTCTTCTCGAGCCTGTTCTCGTCGAATAACGCGCAACAGGCCAATGCGCCCGCCGATACGGAGCAGCCGGCAACGACCGCGGCGCCGCCGGCGAAACCCAACAAGCCCGCCGCCGGCTTGCGGCCGCGGATCAACACCGACTCGCAAAAGAGCGAACCGCAGGTCGCCGACACGACCAAGCCCAAATCTCCTGCCACGAGTCCTGCGCCAACGCCCGCGCCTCAGAAAGAAGCCAATGGCGCCGCGCCGCCGCCGAGCAGCAATGGCATGCTCAATGGCGCGCAGCCCGTGGTGCCGGCCGGCACGTTCAGCAATCGCTGGGGATTTCAGTAAACAGACGACGGACTTCAGACGACAGAGGACGCCTATCTGCCCTCCGTCGTTTCGTCCCCGGTCGTCCGCCTAAGTGTATCTTCCGTGGCAGTGCTTGAATTTTTTGCCTGAGCCGCAGGGACAGGTCTCATTGCGGCCGACCTTGCCCCAACTGGTCGGGTCCTTCGGATTGCGCGCCGGCGTCTGCGGTGCGCGCGCCGCCGCGCCGGCGCCCGGGCCGATACCGTGGCGGGCCAGCGTCTCCGCGCCGGCTGTCGCCAGCGCCATCTCATCCTCGCCGGTGACCGGATCGAGCTTGTGTGCCGCCATCATCGGCAGCGGCGCTGGCTGCTGCTCCGGCGGCGGCGCCGCCTGGATTTCGACCCGCATCAATTGCGCGGTGACCGCCTCGCGCAGGCTCTGGCTCAGCGCCTCGAACAGGTTGAAGGCTTCCGCCTTGTACTCGTTGAGCGGATCGCGCTGGCCATAGCCGCGCAGCCCGATCACCTGGCGCAAATGGTCGAGCATGACCAGATGCTCGCGCCAGAGATGGTCGAGCGTCTGCAGCAGCACCGACTTCTCGACGTAACGGATGACGTCGGTACCCCACTGCGCCACCTTCGACGCCATGTGCTCGTCGGCGCGGCGCTCGACGCGGGCGAAAATCTCCTCGTCGGCGATGCCTTCTTCCTTGGCCCATTCGTCGACCGGGAGTTCGAGGTTGAGCACGCGCTTGACCTCTTCCTTCAGGCCCGGCGTGTCCCACTGCTCCGGATAGGCGTTTTCCGGCACGTGCTTGGCGACCAGGTCGTCAATCACGGTGTGGCGCATGTCGCCGACCACTTCGGCCACCACCTGATCGTCCATCCATTCGACGCGCTGGTCGAAGATCACCTTGCGCTGGTCGTTCATCACGTTGTCGAATTTCAGGATGTTCTTGCGGATGTCGAAGTTGCGCGCCTCGACCTTCTGCTGCGCCTTTTCCAGCGCCTTGTTGATCCAGGGATGGATGATCGCCTCGTCCTCTTTGAGGCCGAGCTTGGTCAGCATGCCGTCGAGCTTGTCGGTGCCGAAGATGCGCATCAGGTCGTCTTCGAGCGACAGGAAGAATTTGGAGTGGCCGGGATCGCCCTGGCGGCCGGAGCGGCCGCGCAACTGATTGTCGATGCGGCGGCTCTCGTGGCGCTCGGTGCCGAGCACGTAGAGCCCGCCGGCGGCCAGCGCCTTGTCTTTGAGGCGCGCGACCTGGGCGCGGATATCGTCGGCGCGCGGGCCTTTCTCGCGCTCGCGCGGATCCTCGATATCGGCCAGTTCCTGGCGGATGCGCATGTCGGCATTGCCACCGAGCTGAATGTCGGTGCCGCGGCCGGCCATGTTGGTGGCGATGGTGATCGCGCCGGGCACGCCGGCTTGCGAGACGATATAGGCCTCCTGCTCGTGATACCGGGCATTGAGGATGGCGAACACCTTGACCTTGGTGGCGCCCTCGTCGCCGGAATAGAGCGCGGCGAACGCGTTGGGATCGGAGAAGTCGTGCTGCTCCCAGCCCTGCTTGCGCAACAGTTCGGCGAGCTGCTCGGATTTCTCGATCGACGTGGTGCCGACCAACACCGGCTGGCCGCGCTTTTTGCAATCCTCGATCAGCGTGATGATGGCGCGGTATTTCTCCGCCGCGGTGCGATAGACCTCGTCATCGTCGTCGATGCGGACCATCGGCATGTTGGTCGGAATTTCCAGCACTTCAAGGTTATAGATGTCCTGGAACTCGTCGGCCTCGGTCGATGCCGTGCCGGTCATGCCGGCGAGCTTCTCGTACATGCGGAAATAGTTCTGGAACGTGATCGAGGCCAGCGTCTGGTTTTCAGGCTGGATCGGCTGGTGCTCCTTGGCCTCGAGCGCCTGGTGCAGGCCTTCCGAATAGCGCCGGCCCGGCATCATGCGGCCGGTGAACTCGTCGATGATGACGACCTCGCCGTTGCGCACGATGTAGTCCTTGTCGCGCTGGAAAAGTTTATGCGCCTTCAGCGCCTGATTGACGTGATGCACGACGGAGACGTTCTCGACGTCGTAGAGCGAATCGGATTTGAGCAGGCCGGCCTGACGCAGCGCCTGCTCCATCTTCTCCATGCCGACTTCGGTCAAATTGACGGTGCGCTGCTTTTCGTCGAGTTCGTAGTCGGCCTTGTCGAGATTGGGGATATAGGTGTCGATCGTATTGTAGAAATCCGAGCGGTCGTCGAGCGGGCCGGAAATGATGAGCGGGGTGCGCGCTTCGTCGATCAGGATCGAGTCGACTTCGTCGACGATGGCGTAGATATGGCCACGCTGCGCCATGTCCTCGAGCCGGTATTTCATGTTGTCGCGCAGATAGTCGAAGCCGAGCTCGTTATTGGTGCCGTAGGTGACGTCGCAGTCGTAGGCCTTCTTGCGCTGCTCGTCGTCGAGGCCATGGACGATGATGCCGACGGTGAGCCCGAGGAATTTGTAGATCTGCCCCATCCATTCGGCGTCGCGCTTGGCGAGGTAGTCGTTGACGGTGACGACATGGACGCCGCGGCCGGCGAGCGCGTTGAGATAGACCGGCAGCGTCGCCACCAGGGTCTTGCCTTCGCCGGTTTTCATTTCCGAGATGCGGCCCTCGTGGAGCACCATGCCGCCGATCAGCTGCACGTCGAAATGGCGCTGGCCCAGCGTGCGCTTGCCGGCCTCGCGCACGGTGGCAAAGGCGGGAACCAGAATGTCGTCAAGCGAGGCGCCTTCGGCGAGCTGCTTTTTGAAGTCGTCGGTGCGGGCGCGCAGGGCGTCGTCGGAGAGCGCTTCCAGCTCCTTTTCCAGCGCGTTGATCTCGTCGACGCGCGGCCGATAGGCGCGGATGCGCCTCTCGTTGGAGGAACCGAACAGTTTGCGGGCGACCGCGCCGATCATCGCATCATCCTTCCACGGCCCCACCGCGCCATAAGCCAGTTTGATCGAGCATGACGGGATTCATGCGCGCCAGTTCGGCACCCGGCGCCACCCGGTGAAAGAGTCCAAGCAGCGGAAAATGCTGCGTTATTCAGGCTAATGCAAGGCGGCATGGAGGCCCAGATTCTGTCGAGAGATAGGAGGGGGTGGTTTTGTTGTCAATGCAAAGGACATCTTCACGCGCTCGTTAGGCGGCCTAGCGATTCTGCCATTGCCAAGGGCAGGCGTTTCGGCGAGTGTCCGCGCCGAAATTCGCAGCCTCAAGACGAGGCCCGACCGACTAAAACGACGAGCCCGGACCGATTTGCGCCTAAGTCCGAGCGCTTAAAGATAACCCGGCGATTTGCCCCTTTGCCAAAGGATTGCGTTTCATGGCCTCCCCTCGCCTCATCATCTCCTGTGCGCTCACCATAACGGCGCTGTTATGCGCAGCCGCAGCGCCGCTGCGGGCGGAGGATTCCAGCCCGGTGGTGGCCCGCGCCAACGGCGTCGACATTCACGAGAGCGATCTCGCCTTCGCCGAGGAGGAGATCGGCGGCAACATGCCGCAAATGGGGCCGGATCAGAAGCGCGATTACCTGATCACCTATCTGGCCGACGTCATCGTGATGTCGCAAGCGGCCGAGCAGAAGAAGATCGGCGACAATCCCGACGTCCAGCGCCGGCTGTCCTTCGACCGCAACAGGGTGCTGATGGAAGCGCTGCTGCAGCAGGCCGGCAAAGCCGCCATCACCGACGCGGCACTTCACCAGGTCTACGACGACGCCGTCAAGCAGATGCCGAGCGAGCAGGAAGTGCACGCCCGCCACATCCTGGTGCCGACCGAGGATGAAGCCAAGGCGATCGAAGCCGAGCTCAAGAAGGGCGGCGATTTCGCCGCGCTGGCCAAGGAGAAATCGAAAGACCCCGGCGCTGCCGACGGCGGCGATCTCGGCTATTTCACCAAGGACCAGATGGTGCCGGAATTCGCCGAGGCCGCGTTCAAACTCGACAAGGGCCAGATCTCCGACCCGGTGCATACGCAGTTCGGCTGGCACATCATCAAGGTCGAGGACAAGCGCACCAAACCGACGCCGACCTTCGACCAGGTCAAAGTCCAGCTCGAGAATTACGTCGCGCATCGCGCCCAGGCGGAGATGGTCGACAACTTGCGCAAGTCCGCCCAGATCGAGCGCCTCGACAAGCCGGCTGCCGCGCCGGATCCCTCGGCGCTCAACCCGGCGGCGCCGGCGAAGAAATAATCTAGACTGTATAGCGCTATTACCGTCATCCTGAGGTGCGCGCCGAAGGCGCGCCTCGAAGGATGCACGGCCCGGGCCGTCGCCCTTCGAGGCTCGCCACGCTCGCGCCTCAGGGTGACGGAAAACAAAATGTCCACCACCATCTCCCCTCTCGCTCCGAAAACCACGCCCACCATGCCGGCGATCGCCGGCGTGCGGCTGGCGACGGCCGCGGCCGGCATCCGCTATCAAGGCCGCACCGATGTCATGCTTGCGGTGTTCGACGAGGCGGCGAGCGTCGCCGGCGTGTTCACGCGCTCGAAATGTCCTTCGGCGCCGGTCGAGTGGTGCCGCGCCCGGATCAAGGGCGGACAGGCGCGTGCGCTCGTGGTCAATTCCGGCAATGCCAATGCGTTCACCGGCAAGAGCGGGCGCGAGGCTTGCGCGTTCACCGCCAAGCTCACGGCCGGCGCCGTCGGCTGCAAGATGACGGAAGTGTTTCTCGCCTCGACTGGCGTCATCGGCGAGCCGCTGCCGGCGCAAGCTCTTGACGGCGTCATGGCGCGTCTGGTCGCCGACGCGACCGACGAAGGCTATGTCGACGCCGCCGGCGCCATCATGACCACCGACACGTTCCCAAAGCTTGCCACCGCGAGCGCCCGGCTTGGCGGCACAACCGTGACCATCAACGGCTTTGCCAAAGGCGCCGGCATGATCGCGCCCGACATGGCGACCATGCTGGCTTTCGTGTTCACCGACGCCCCGATCGCGGCGCCGGCGTTGCAGACGCTGCTGCGCGAGGGCGTCGTCGACACGTTCAATGCCGTCACCATCGACGGCGATACCTCGACCTCCGATACGCTCCTGGCCTTCGCCACCGGCGCGGCGCGTGGCGCACCACGCATCGCCCGCGCCAACGATCCGCGCCTCGTGCCGTTCCGCAAAGCTTTCAACGCCGTGCTCGCCGATCTTGCGGAACAAGTGGCGCGCGACGGCGAAGGCGCGCGAAAGCTGGTCGAGATCGTGGTTGAGGGCGCGGTGTCAAAGCTTTCGGCGCGCCGCGTCGCGCTGTCGATCGCCAATTCGCCGCTGGTCAAGACCGCGATTGCCGGCGAGGACGCCAATTGGGGCCGGGTGGTCATGGCGGTCGGCAAAGCCGGCGAGCCGGCGGACCGCGACCGGCTGTCGATCTGGTTCGGCGGCATCCGCGTCGCCCACAAGGGCGCGCGCGATCCGGACTACGACGAGGCCGCCGTTTCCGCGGCGATGCAGAAGCCGGAGATCACCTTGAAGGTCGCGCTCGGCCTCGGCAAAGGCCGCGACCGCGTGCTGACCTGCGATCTCACCAAGGAGTACGTGGCGATCAACGGGGACTACAGGTCCTAGCCGACGGGCGAGGAGCAAAGCTGTCGCGCGACGTGCCCGCAACCTTTATGCTGCGGCTCTGCGATTAAATCGGAGGGACCGCCATGAAACTTCCGCGCCGCAAACTTTTGAGTCTGGCAGCGGGCGCACTCGCGCTGCCGGCGATATCGCGCATCGCATCGGCCCTCGATTATCCGACGCGGCCGGTGCGCTGGATCGTTGGCTTCCCGCCCGGAGGTCCAAACGACATTACGGCGCGGATCATGGCCGAGTTTCTGTCGGAGCGGTTGCACCAGCAATTCGCCGTCGAGAACCGGCCGGGAGCGGCAGGCAATGTGGCGACCGAACAGGTCGCGAGGGCCCAGCCCGACGGCTACACGGTGATGGAGCTTGCCACGGTCAACGCGATCAATGCATCGCTCTACCAAAATCTCAATTATGATTTCGTTCGCGACATCACGCTGGTCGCCGGCATCAGCCAGGGGCCGGCCGTCATGGAGGTGAACCCGAAAGTACCGGCCGCCACGCTTCCCGAATTCATCGCCTATGCGAAGGCCAATCCGGGCAAGATCAATTTGGGCTCGGCCGGCATTGGCACGCCGCAACATGTCATCGGCGAACTGTTCAAGATGTTGACCGGCACCGACATGGTGCACGTCCCCTATCATGGCTCGGCCCCGGAACTGACCGATCTGATCGCCGGCCAGGTCCAGGTCGTGTTCGAGCCGATCCAGTCCACGCTCGGATATATCAAGGCCGGCATGCTGCGGCCCTTGGCGGTTACGATGCCGTCGCGTGTAGACGCACTGCCGAATTTGCCGACAGTGGGCGAATTCGTACCCGGGTTCGAGGCGCGCACCTGGCAGGGGCTGGGGGCTCCGAAAGGCACGCCCGCCGAGATCACCGCGATGCTCAACAACGAGGTCAATGCCGTTCTTGCCGATCCGAGGCTCAAGGCACGGTTTGCCGACCTCGGCATCATACCCATGCCCATGACGCCGGCCGAATGCCAAACGTTCATCAACGCCGAAACCGAGAAGTGGGCTAAAGTCATCAAGTTCGCGAGCATCAAACCGGATTGAGACCGGTCGTCTGCTGCGCCGACATTTTATGGCTTCCGTTACGCGAATGACTTCGGACACTGCTCGAAACGTGACACACAAGCATATTCGTACCACCACGCTCGATGTCGCTTATGAAGAGAGCGGCAACCCGGGCGGCGCGCCGGTGCTGCTGATGCACGGTTGGCCGTACGATCCGCGCTGTTACGACGATGTGGTGCCGCCGCTCGTGGCCGCCGGCTGCCGCCTAATCGTGCCGTATCTGCGCGGGTTTGGCGCGACGCGCTTTCTCTCCGCCGCCACGCCGCGCTCGGGCCAGCAGGCGGCGCTCGGCAACGATTTGCGCGAATTGCTCGACGCGCTCGGCATCGAACGCGCTACACTCGCCGGCTACGACTGGGGCGGCCGCGCCGCCTGTATCGTGGCCGCGCTGTGGCCCGAGCGGGTGCGCGGTCTCGTTACCGGCAACGGCTACAACATCCAGAACATCGCGGCTTCGGCAAAACCGGTGGCGCCGGCGCAGGAGCACCGCTTCTGGTATCAATATTATTTCCACACCGAGCGCGGCCGCGCCGGGCTCGAGCAGAACCGCCGCGCGCTGTGCCGCTACATCTGGCAAATCTGGTCGCCGGATTGGGCGTTCGACGACGCCACCTATGAGAAGAGCGCCGTCTCGTTCGACAATCCCGATTTCGTCGCGGTGACGATCCAGTCCTATCGCCACCGCTTCGGCTATGCGGCCGGCGATCCGGCGCTGGAGCCGATCGAAGAGCGCCTTGCCGCGCAGCCCGCCATTGCGGTGCCGGTTATCGTGCTGCACGGCGCATCCAGCGGCATCCAGCCACCGGCAGGCTCGGAGCAGCAGGCGCGGTTCTTTACCGGGCCGTATCAGCGGCGCGTGCTGCCGAAGATCGGGCACAATCTGCCCCAGGAGGCCCCGCTTGCGGTCGCTGATGCGATTCTTGAATTGGTCCAGGCCAAATAGGCGCCTGGCTCAAGGATGACCGGCATTAAGCTTCTCTTAACCGCCACGCCGATTGCGGCTATGTGCGCAATCGCATTGAATGTGCCTTTACCTTGCGTTCGCTAGATTGAGGCTGGGCCGTGAGCGTCAAACTTGTCTTGGTTGCCGCCTGCGCCCTCATCGACGCCGATGGCCGCGTGCTGATCGCACAACGTCCGCAAGGCAAGTCGATGGCGGGTTTGTGGGAGTTTCCCGGCGGCAAGATCGAAGCCGGCGAACGGCCGGAACAGAGCTTGATCCGAGAGCTGAAGGAGGAACTGGGTATCGTCGTCAAGGAGGAGTGCCTCGCGCCGCTGACCTTTGCGAGCCACCGCTATCCCGACTTCCATCTTCTCATGCCGCTCTATGTCTGCCGGCGTTGGGACGGTTTCGTCGAGGCCCGGGAACAGCAGAAGCTCAAATGGGTGCGGCCGCCTGAGCTGCGGAACTACCCGATGCCGCCCGCCGACGAACCGCTGATTTCGCATCTCACGACGCTGTTGTGATCCGACGTCCAGAAGGCATAAAGACCATGCTCAAGTTTCCGAGATCCACGATCACCGCGCCCGTCCTGCGTTTCATGCGTGACGAGTCCGGCGCCACCGCGATCGAATATGCGATGATCGCTTCCGGCGTCGCCGTGGCCATCGCCGCCGCCGTCACATCGCTGGGTTCAAACGTCAAAGGCCTGTTCACAAGCGTCGCGACATCGCTGAAATAATTCGCGCCTACCCGGCTGGAGCGGCCGGGCGCGACGAAGCCCGCCATGGCCCAGGGTCGTCGGCGCATCGGAACCGGTAAATCTTTAACGACGAGCTTTCTCTCCCGTCGAAATTTCACGGGTGCCCAGCGCGTCGGCGAGCCGCGCTTTCGCCGAGCCGGGCTTGAGCGGCTGCTGCTGATCCGGATGCGGCGCCCAGCCTGACAGCCAGACGATTTCGAAGGTCGCGCGCACCCTGCCGTCACCGTCGGCAAAGCGCTGCGCATAAATCTCGGCCATGCGCTGCAAGGTCGTGCGCTTGAGCGGCGTGCGGCGGCGAGCCAAGAGCGCATTGGTCGCGCCCATGCGCCGCAAATCGTGCATCAGGCCGAACACCGAATCGTAGCGCACGGTGATGCGATCGACATCGGTGACCGGCAGCGCAAATCCGGCACGCTGCAACAAGGCGCCGAGATCGCGCAGGTCGGCGAACGGCGCGACGCGCGGCGAGACGCCGCCTTCGATATCGCTCTCCGCCGCGGCAAAGCTCTGCCGCAGTTCGGTCAGCGTCTCGCCGCCCAGGAGGGCGGCAAGAAACAAACCGTCAGGCCTCAAGGCACGGCGGATTTGCACCAGCACGCCCGGCAGATCGTTGACGAATTGCAGCGCCAGCGCCGAGACGACAAGATCGAGCGTGGCGTCGCCGAACGGCTGCGCCTCCTCGTCGGCGGCGACGAATGTTTCTCCGCGCACTGCATCCGGCATGACATCGGCCGCGACGATCCTGCCTACAGATTCGAGGCGGGCCAGCGCGTTGCGCACCGCCTCCCCCGGCGTGCCGAGATCGACCGCGAGCGCGAAATGGCGCAGCACGGTTGTCAGCCGCTCCGCCAAATCGTCCGCGACATGGTCGAGCAGGAATGTCGCCGGCCCCAAAGCGGCCGCGCGCCGGCGGCGGCGGCGCAGCAGGGCCCGATCGAAAATCATGGGATTCTCGGCCATGATCGGGGTGTCTCACGTCTGCGGCGATGACAAGGGCATCGCGGAACGGTAGCGTTGTGGCATGTCGGACCTAGGCACCATCGCACTTCCCTCACGGCTCAGACGTGCCGCCGCGGCGGCGCGTACGGTGTTGCGCACGGCACTCGACCTCGCTTTGCCGCCGCTGTGCGCCGCCTGCCGCGAGCCGGTCGACGGCAAGGGCCTGTGCCCGGCGTGCTGGTCGAAACTCTCCTTCATCACCCGGCCCTATTGCGAGCGGCTCGGCATTCCCTTCGTCTATGACCCTGGTCCGGGCATCCTGTCCATGGAGGCCATCGCCGACCCGCCGGCCTATAACCGCGCCCGCGCCGCGGTGCGCTTCGACGAGATTTCCCGGGCGCTCGTTCATGCCCTCAAATATGGCGACCGGCTCGACCTCGCGCCGACGATGGGACGCTGGATCAGCCAGGCCGGCCGCGAGTTGCTGACCGAGGCCGATGCGCTGGTGCCGGTGCCGCTGCATTGGCGGCGGCTTTGGACGCGGCGCTTCAACCAGTCGGCCATGCTGGCGGCGGCCATTGCGGCAGACAGCGGCGTGCCGGTTGCCGCGGCGGCGCTCAAACGCGTCAAGCCGACGGCGCAGCAGGTCGGGCTATCGCGGCCCGAGCGCGCCGCCAACGTCCAGGGCGCGTTTCGCGTACCGGACGAGGGCAAGGCCGCTGTCGCCGGCCGCCGGCTGATCCTCATCGACGATGTGCTGACTTCCGGCGCCACGGTCGACGGCTGTGCACGGGCACTGCTGCGGGCTGGCGCCGCCAATATCGATGTGCTGATTTTCGCCAGGGTTGCCGATCCGGGACGAACGTCCATATAACCAATTCGATACAATTTGCGCATCATCATGGCTGCGGTCGACATCTATACCATCCGCTATTGTCCTTATTGCCAGGATGCAAAGGAACTTCTCTCCCGAAAGGGTGTAAGCTTCCATGAGATCGACGTCAGCGGGAACCGGGATATTCGCAAAGAGATGATCGAACGCGCGGGCGGACGGAGCACCTATCCGCAGATCTTCATCGGCACGACCCATGTGGGCGGCTGCGACGATCTCTATGCGCTCGACGAGGCGGGCAAGCTCGATCCACTGCTCGCCGCGGCCAAGGAATAAACCCATGGCAAACGCTTCGACGTTCAAGGTCGCTTTGATCCAGATGCGCTCGGGCCTCGACCCGGAAGCCAATCTCGCCGCCCTGCTGGCCGGCGTCGACGAAGCCAAGCGCGGCGGCGCCGATTACGTGCAGACGCCGGAAATGACCAACGTGATCGAGAACAAGCGCGAGCGGCTGTTCACCAAAATCTTCGACGAGGAGCAGGACCCGACCTTGGCGACTTTACGCGAAGTCGCGCGCAAGCTTTCGATCTACATCCATCTCGGCTCGCTCGCCGTCAAGGCTTCTCCCGAGAAGGCGGCGAACCGCGCGTTCCTGATCGACCGCAACGGCGACATCGCCGCGCGTTACGACAAGATCCACATGTTCGATGTCGATCTCGCCGGCGGCGAGAGCTATCGCGAATCCAGCACCTACCGTCCCGGCGACCTCGCCGTGGTCGCCGACCTGCCGTGGGGCAGGCTCGGCTTGAGCGTGTGCTACGACTTGCGCTTCCCCGCGCTCTATCGCGCGCTGGCCGAGGCCGGCGCCTCGTTCCTGGCAATCCCTTCCGCCTTCACCAAACAAACCGGCGAAGCCCATTGGCACGTGCTGATGCGCGCCCGCGCTATCGAGAACGGTTGCTTCGTGTTCGCCGCCGCCCAAGGCGGCAGGCACGAGCACGGCCGCGACACGTTCGGCCATTCGCTGGTGGTCGATCCGTGGGGCAAGATCATCGCCGAGGGCGGCACCGAGCCGGGCGTGATCTTCGCCGAGATCGATCCGGCGGAAGTCGCGGTCGCGCGCAGCCGCGTGCCGTCGCTGAGCCATGGCCGGCGCTTCGAGCTGGTCGAGCCGATGGCCGAGCCGACCTACCTGCACGCGGTGCGGGGCGCGCAATGATCCGTTACACGCTCGCTTGCGAGCGCCAGCATAGTTTTGAGAGCTGGTTCCAAAACTCCGCCGCTTACGACAAGCAGGCGAAGCGCGGTCTGGTGACCTGCCCGGTGTGCAATTCCAGCAAAGTCGAAAAGGCGATCATGGCGCCGCGGCTGGCGCGTACCGATCTGCCGGAGCCGCCGCCACCGGTGCCGACCCCGCCGGCCGCGACCGCGCCGGCGCAGCCGGCCAAGGCGCCCGTTGCCATCATGTCACCGCCGGAACGCGAGCTGCGCCAAAAACTCAAAGAGCTGCGCGACCACGTCACCAAGAACGCCAATTACGTCGGACCAAAATTCCCCGAAGAGGCGCGCAAAATCCATTACGGCGAAACCGAGCACCGCTCGATCTACGGCGAAGCTTCGCCCGACGAAGCCAAGGCGCTGCACGAGGAGGGGATCGAGTTTCATCCCCTGCCGATCCTGCCCGACGATCAGAACTAATTTCTATCTTTCCGCAAAAATCAACAGCCCCACGCCGGCGATCACCAGCGCCATGCCGATGGCTTCGCGCACCGTCGTGCGCTGGCCGAACATGACCCGCGCGACGATTTGCGCGAACAGCACCTCGACCAAAGCCAGCGTGCGCACGCTGGCGGCGGTGGCGATGGCGAAAGCCAGAAACCAGAACTGCGAGGCCAGCGCACCCATCAGGCCCGCGAACAGCGACGGCTTCCAGGCGCGCAGGATGGCGATCATCGCCGACGGCTGCCGCAGCCACAGATAAAGCGACAGCACGACCGCCTGCATCACCAGGCCGACCACCAGCGTGAAGGTCGCCGCCATGACGAAATTCGCCATGTGCAGGTCGAGGATCGCGCCGCGGTAGCCGATCGCCGACAAAGCGAACATACCGCCCGAGGCCAAGCCGATGAGCGTCGGCTTGATGCCGCCCACCATGCCGCCGGGCTTGAACGACATGATCAGCACGCCCGCTGTCGCTACAAGAATCGCCGTCATCATCGGCAGCGTGACGGCGTCGCCGAGAAAGATCAGCCCGAAGATCGCGACCTGAATCGGTTCCGTCTTGATGTAGGCGATAGTGACGACGAAGGAACGCTGTCCCATGGCCATGAGCATCAGCGCCGTGGCGGCGATTTGCGCACCCGCGCCGTCGATCACCCAGGGCCAGAAGCTCGAGGACGGGCGCGGCAGCGGCACGCCGGTCACCAGCAAAACCCCGATCAAAGACAGCAATGCGAACGGAAACCCGAACAGGAACCGCACATGGGTGGCGCCGACAGTGCCGAGGCTCGTCGTCAACTCGCGCTGCATGGCGTTGCGCAAGGTCTGAAAGAACGCGGCCGTGACGGTGAAGACGATCCAGAGCCAACCGGCGATCATCAGACCGCCTTTTCCGCGACGACCATGTAATTGACGTCCATGTCGGTGGTGAGCTGCCAGCGGTCGGCGAGCAGATTGTACATCACGCCGGTCTCGTCGGCGATCTGCAGCCCGGCTTGCTCGATGGCGATTTCGAGCTCGTTGGGCGTGACGAACTTGTCCCATTGATGGGTGCCGCGCGGCAGCCAGCGCAAAATATATTCGGCGCCGACGATGGCGAGCGCGAAGCTTTTCATGGTGCGATTGAGCGTGGCAACGAACAACAAGCCGCCAGGTTTCACCATGGCGCCGGCGAGCTCGACGAACAGGCCGACATCGGCGACGTGCTCGACCACTTCCATGGCCAGCACAACGTCAAAGCTTTCGCCCGCCTCCGCCAGCGCTTCCGCGGTCGTGCTGCGGTAGTCGATCGATAGCCCGGCCTGCGCCGCGTGATGCTGAGCCACCGCGATGTTGCTCGCCGACGGATCGGCGCCGACCACGGATGCGCCGAGTCGTGCCAACGGCTCGGAGAGAATGCCGCCGCCGCAGCCGATATCGAGGATGCGCAAGCCTTTCAGGCTGTCGAGCCGCTTGGCATCGCGCTCGAAATGCTCCGCCACGCGATCGCGGATATAGGCGAGCCGCACCGGATTGAACTTGTGCAACTGCGCCATCGGCCCGCGCGCATCCCACCATTGGCTGGACATGTGCGAGAACCGCGCAACCTCTGTCTCGTCGATGGTGCCGCGGGCTTCGATCATTGTTTATGCGCTGGCGCGCTTGCGTTTGAAGTGGCCGTAGCCGGGGCGATAGCTCTTCTCGTCGAGGAACTGTTTCATGCCTTCCTCGCGGCTGTTCTCCTTGTCGTTATAGCGCAACGCGTCGCTCTTGGCGGCAAGATAATCCTGCGCCTGCGGCTCGTTCATGAAGCGCACGGCGCGGATCGCCTCCTTGGTGTAACGCAGCGTCGCCGGGCTCTTTTCCATCAGCTTCCTGGCGAGCTTGATGGTCTCCTCGCGCAGCTTCTCCTTGGGGTAGGAGAAATTGACGAAGCCCATCTGCTTCGCCTGTTTGCCGTCGAACGAATCGCCGGTCATGGCGTAATAGAGCGCGTCGCGGTAGTTCATGGTCTGCGCCACGTTCCACGACACGATGCCGCCGGGCAGGATGCCCCAATTGACTTCCGACAGGCCGAACATGGCGTCGTCGGCGGCGAGCGCGATGTCGCAGGCGGTCACCTGGGTAAAGGCGCCGCCGAAGCAATAGCCGTTGACCATGGCGATGGTCGGCTTCGGGAATGTCGACAACTTCTGCCAGCGCCAATTGTTCGAGGCGCGGCGCAGCTTGTGGCGGGCCGCGGCGTCGCCGGCATTGGCGCGGAAATAAAGTTTTATGTCCTGCCCGGCGCTGAACGCATTGCCGGCGCCGGTCAGCACCAGCACCTCGGTCGCCGGATCGACGGCGAGCTCGTCGAGCGTCTCGTCCATTTCGAGATGGACCTGCGGGCTCATGGCATTGCGCTTGTCCGGGCGGTTGATCATCAGCCAGGTGATGCCGCCTTCGTTCTCGACGTGGATCGCTTCGTATTTTTTGGCCGCAGGCATGTTTCTCTCCCGAAATGCAGTGGGTGGTCCATTCAACAGGGCTTGGCCGGGCGAAACAAGCTTGGCGTCACACCGGCTGCCTTGCGCTTTGCGCGTAGGTGGCAACGGCGCGCACCGCGCGCAGCGTCTTGTCGACCTCCTGCATGAAGCCGATATGCGGCAATTGCTCGCGTAACGCACGGCTATAGTCGTTCAGGCCGTGCGAGATCATGGTGACGTGGACGATCGGTTTTCTGCTGCGCGAGGCGAGCGCGTTGACGGCATAGAGGTTGGCCTCCTTGCGTTCCGAGCCGCCGCCGCGCGGCAGTTCCTCTTGCAGCAGTAAAATATCGATCGACGGATCGTCGAGCAGCGCCGAGACGCATTCGATATAGACCTCCTTGCTGCCGAGGCCGGCGAAACCGGAATCGAGCGGATTGCCGATGAACGTGCCGACCCCGAGCACGGCTTCGAGACGCTTGAGCGTTGTCGGCGCGAGCGCGGGGAATGTCAGGCTGTTCGCCGCCGCGGCGTCGAGCAGCAAACCGCGCAGCGCGCCCGAGAATGTAATGCCGCCGAGATTGGCGCCGGCCGGCAGCGGCACGTGGGTGAAATATTCCACCGCCTCGACGATGTCGTCGAGGGTACGCACGCGCAGGATGCCGGCGGACGCGGCAAGTGCATCGAACTCTGCCATCGCACCCGCGACCGCGCCGGTATGGGCCAGCGCCGCGGCGCGGCCTTCCGGCGAGGCACCGAGTTTGACCGCGATCACCGGCTTGCCGGCGTTTCGCGCCACCGCGCAAGCGGCGCGCAAATGGGCGGCATCCTTCACCGCTTCGAGATAGCAAACGATGACGCGCACGAAGGGCAGCGTCGCGTAATAGGCGATGTAATCGGCGGTGGTCAGCCCCGCCTCGTTGCCCGAGGTCACCAGCGAGGCGGTGGCGATGCCGCGCTCTTCCAATGTGCGCTTGATCGCCATGGCGAGCCCGCCAGACTGGGCGACGATCGCCACCGGCCCTTCGGCAATGCGGTGTGGGCGATCGTCGGTCAGCGTCATCAGCCGCGACGGCGCATGGATATTGCCCATGCAGTTCGGGCCCGAGACCGCGAGCCCGGTCTCGGCGATCGTTTTGTGCAACGTCTCCGCGAGCGCCTGGGCGGCGGGATTTTGGGCTTCGCCAAAGCCCGACGACATGACGGTGGCGCTGCGCGCTCCGGCCGCCGCGGCGGCACGCAACGTATCCGGCACCTCGGTCGCCGGGATCACCACCACCACATGGTCCGGCGGCTCGGGCAGTTCGGCGAAGCTGCGATAGCAGCGCATGTTCCAGACTTGGTCGCGGCGCGGATTGACCGGATAGACCGCGCCAGGAAACTCATAGCGGCGCAGGTTCTGGAACGCGCGCAACGCCCAGCTTCCCGGCGCATCGCTGGCGCCGACGACGACCACGTTGCGCGGGTTGAGCAGCGCCGCGACCTTGGCTTGCGCGACCTGCAATGACGTTGCCGGCTCGGAAACGTTCACTCTCTCAACCTTCCCGCTCAAGGGGCAACAGCCCACCGCCACCCCGCGACAATAAACGCGCATTGCACTCGCGGGCGACCTGAACGAGGATACGACCCGAAACGCGCTTAAGCATTACGAGAATTGGGAGGGAGCGATGCAAAAGTTCTTTATTGGCGTTGCCGGCTTGGCGCTGGCTTTGCTCGGCGGTGGCGCCGCCAAGGCCGAGGACACGGTCAAGATCGGCATGATCAATGAATATTCCGGGCAATTCGCCGATACCGGCGCCCAGATCGACAACGGGCTGAAGCTCTATATGAAGCAGCACGGCGACAGCGTCGCCGGCAAGAAGATCGAGGTGATCCGCAAGGACACCGGCGGCATCGCCCCCGACGTCGCCAAGCGCCTGGCCCAAGAGCTCGTCGTCCGCGACAACGCCGACATCTTCGGCGGCTTCTCGCTCACCCCGAATGCGCTGGCGTCGGCCGATATTTCCGCCGAAGCGAAGAAGTTCATGGTCGTGATGAACGCTGCCACCGCGATCATCACCACCAAGTCGCCCTATATCGCGCGCACCTCCTCGACCACGCCGCAATTGAACTACGTGCTCGGGCAATGGGCGGCCAAGAACGGCGTCAAGACCGTCTACACCATGGTCTCCGACTATGGTCCCGGGATCGACGCCGAAACCTGGTTCCTGACCGGCTTCAAGGAAGGCGGCGGCACGGTTGTCGGCTCAGTGCGCTTCCCGGTCGCCAATCCGGACTTCTCCGCTTTCGTCCAAGCCGCCAAGGACAAGAACCCGGACGCCATCTACATCTGGATTCCCGGCGGCACCCAGCCGGCCGCGGTCGGCAAGGCGCTGGCGGAGCGCGGCGTCGATCCGTCCAAGATCAAAGTGATGGGACAGGACGCGCTCGGCGATGAAACCGCGTTGAAAAGCATGGGCGACGCTTCGCTCGGCATCATCACGGTGTCGGATTACGACTACAGTCACAAATCGGCGATGAACCAGGACTTCGTCAAAGCCTTCAACGACGAATTCCATCGCAACCCGGACTTCTTCGCGGTCGGCGGCTATGACGGCACCCACCTCATCTACGAGGCGCTGAAGAAGACCGGCGGCAAGACCGACGGCGATTCGCTGATCGCGGCGGCCAAGGGCATGGCCTGGGAGAGCCCGCGTGGCCCGATCTCGATCGATCCGGAAACCCGCGACATCATCCAGACCGTGTATATCCGCCGCGTCCAGAAGGTCGGCGACAAGCTGCAAAATATCGAGTTCGACAAGGTCGAAAACGTCAAGGATCCCGCCAAGGCGCGCATGGCGCACTGACGGGGACGCGGTTTTTTCGTTCGCACCGTAGGCTGCCGGCGATGCCTCCTGTCTTCGGCGTGTTGTTCGACGGCATCGCCTACGGGATGCTGCTGTTCCTGCTCTCGGTCGGGCTATCGGTGACGCTCGGCATGATGAATTTCGTCAACCTGGCGCATTGCAGCTTCGCCATGCTCGGCGGCTATGTCACCGTCACCTTGATGAACGCCTTCGGCTGGCCGTTCTTCGCCACGCTGCCGGCGGCGTTCATCGTCGCCGCGGCCGCGAGCGTCGTGCTCGAGCGGGTGTTCTTTCGCCGCTTCTATCGCGCCACCGATCTCGAACAGTGCCTGCTCACCATCGGCATCGTCTTCATCTCGATTGCCGGCGCCGCCTATATCTACGGCACCACCAATCAACCGGTGCAGCTGCCGGCCTATCTGCACGGCTCGATCGATGTCGCCGGGTTGAATTTGGCGGTGTACCGGCTGTTCCTGATCGCCATCGCCATGGCGATCACGGTCTTGCTGGTCGTCACCATCGAAATGACGCGCTTCGGCGCGCAGGTGCGCGCCGCCGTGAACAACCAGCGCATGGCGCGCGGGCTCGGCATCAATGTCGACGGCTTGTTCGCCATTACATTTGCGCTCGGCAGCGGACTGGCCGGCCTCGGCGGCGCGCTCGCCATCGAGATCATCGGGCTCGATCCGTCGTTCGCGCTGACCTATCTGATCTACGTGTTGATCGTGGTTTCGGTCGGCGGACTGGGTTCGATCTTCGGCTCGTTCGCCGCCGCCATCGTGCTTGGCGTCGCCGACGTCGCCGGCAAATATTACGTCCCGGCGTTCGGCGCCTTTCTGATTTATCTGGTGATGATCGTGGTGCTGATGTGGCGGCCGTCCGGCCTGTTCGGGAGGCGCTAGGCGTGACGAGTGCGACCATCGCCGGTCAAGCCAATCCGGTTCAATATCTGCAGGCGCAGAACCGCTGGCAGTGGAGCGAGATCGCGTTCTGGCTCGCCACCCTGTTGCCGTTCGTGCTGACGCCCAGCTATCTGGTGCTGGCGAGCCAGATAGCGATCACGGCTTTGTTCGTGCTGTCGCTCGACCTCATCCTCGGCTTTTCCGGCATCGTATCGCTCGGCCACGCCGCTTATTTCGGTATCGGCGCCTATACGGCGGGGCTCCTTTCAAAATATGGCTGGGGCGAGCCGCTGACCGGGCTTATTGCCGCTGGGATCGCCGCCGGCCTGTTCGGCTATCTGACGAGCTTCATCATCGCGCGGTTTCGTCACCTGGCGCTGATCATGATCACGCTCGGCATCGGCCTGGTGCTGCAGGAAGCCGCCAACAGCGCCGGCTGGCTCACCGGCGGCTTCGACGGCCTGCAGGGCATTCACACCTGGCCGCTGTTCGGAAAAATTCGTTTCGATCTCTACGGCTATACCGCCTATAGCTACGCGCTCGCCGGGCTGTTCCTCACCTTCCTGATCGCGCGGCGGCTCATTCATTCACCGTTCGGGCTGGCGTTGCGCGGCATCCGCGAGAACGGATTGCGCATGCCGGCGATCGGCGCATCGGTGCACGCGCATATCCAGACGATCTACACCATCGCCGCCGCCATCGCCGGCATTGCCGGCGCGCTGCTGGCCCAGACCACCGAGACGGTCTCGCTCGAAGCCTTGGGCTTCCAGCGCTCCGCCGACGTGCTGGTGATGCTGATCCTCGGCGGCACCGGGCGGCTCTACGGCGGCCTGATCGGCGCCGCCGTCTATATGGTGGCGCGCGACCAGTTCTCCGGCATCAATCCGCAATATTGGTATTTCTGGATCGGCCTTCTCCTGATCGGCGTCGTCATGCTGTTGCCGAACGGCATTCTCGGCGGGCTTACGGTTCTGGCGCGGCGCCTGAAGGTTGTATCGTGAGCGCGAACGCGTTGGCCACGCGCGGCCTGAACAAAAGCTTCGGCTCGCTGGTCGTCGCCTCCGACATCGAGCTTAACCTGCCGCAGGGCGTGCGCTACGCGCTGATCGGGCCCAACGGCGCCGGCAAGACCACGCTGATCAACCTGATGACCGGGATGCTGCAGCCGGACGGCGGCCGCATCTTCCTCGGCGACGACGACATCACGGCATTGGCGCCTGAGCAGCGGGTACGGCTTGGTCTGGTCCGCACCTTCCAGATCAACCAGCTGTTTCCGCACCTCACGGCGCTCGAATCGGTGACGCTCGCGGTGTGCGAACGGCGCAAGGTGGCGCGCACCTGGTGGCGGCAACTCACGGCCTATCGGGACGAAATCGACGAAGCCTACGACATCCTTTCGTCGCTGACCCTGGCCCCGGTCTGCCATCGTCTCACTCGCGAGCTCGCCTACGGCCAGCAGCGGCTGATCGAGATCGCGCTGGCGCTCGCCACCAAGCCAAAGGTGCTGCTGCTCGACGAGCCGGCAGCCGGCGTGCCGCGCGAGGAAAGCCGCGAATTGTTGGCCGCCATCGCCGGTCTGTCCCGCGACATTACGGTTTTGTTCATCGAGCACGACATGGACTTGGTGTTCCGCTTCGCCTCGCGCGTCATCGTCATGGTCGGCGGCCGCGTGCTGGTCGAAGGCACGCCGGCCGAAATCGCCGCCGACCCGCGGGTGCGCGCGGTCTATCTCGGCAAAGCGCGCCATGAGGCGGTGTCGTGAGCGAACCTCTGCTCGCACTCAGCGACGTCCGCGCCGGCTACGGCTCGTCGATCGTGCTCGACGGCATCTCGCTCGAACTGCCGGAGCGCGGCGGGCTAGCCGTGCTCGGCAGGAACGGCGTCGGCAAGTCGACGCTGCTGCTCACCATCATGGGCTACACCCAGGTCGGCCGCGGCCGCGTGCTGTGGCGCGGCGAGAACATCACCCAGCGCCCGCCGCATCGCCGCGCCCAGGCCGGCATCGGCTGGGTGGCCCAGGAGCGCGAAATCTTTTCGACGCTGACGGTGGAGGAAAACCTCACCGTGGCGGCGCGCGACGGCCGCTGGGACCTGCCGGCGGTGTACGACCTCTTCCCCCGCATCGCCGAACGCCGGCGCAATTTCGGCAATCAGCTGTCCGGCGGCGAGCAGCAGATGCTGGCGATCGCGCGCGCGCTGATGACCAATCCAGCGCTGCTCCTGCTCGACGAGCCGCTCGAAGGCCTGGCCCCCATCGTCGTCGAAGAGCTCGCCGCCGCGATCGGCCGCATGACCAGCGAAGGCTCCAACGCCTTCATCCTGGTCGAGCAGCACACCGACATCGCGCTGTCCTTGACCCAATCGGCGCTGGTGCTGGAGCGCGGCCGCATCGTCCACGCAGGGCCGTCGGCGCAACTGCTCGAAGACCACGCCACGCTGGACCGCTATATCGGCCTGCGGCTGGCGGAGGCGTAGCACTTTTTGCTAGTCTTGCCGGATCAATCCGCACCGCATTCGATCATCGTAAGGGAGTAACACATGGCTGCGCCAATCTCCGGCACGCAAGCGCCCGGCTATTACCGCGTCAAGGTCGGCGACTACGAGGTGACAGTGGTGAGCGACGGCAGCCTCACGCTCGACCACACGCTGTTCGCCGGTGACGAAGCGGGCGCCGAAAAACTTCTCAACGACGCCCACCTGCCCAAGATGGGCATCCCCACGCCGTTGAACACCTGGCTGATCAATACCGGCAAGAAGCTCATTCTGGTCGACGCCGGCGGCGGCACGCATTTCGCACCGAGCGTGGGACGGTTGCCGCAAAACCTCGCCGCGGCCGGAATAGCCCCGAGCGCAATTGATGAAGTGGTCATCACCCACCCGCATCCCGATCACATCCCCGGCGTCATGGCCAGCGACGGCTCGATGCTGTTTCCGAACGCCACGCTCCATGTCCAAGCGGACGATCACGGTTTTTGGACCTCGTCCGAGATCCGCGGCAAGGCGCCGGAAGAGTTCCGTGGCTTCTTCGATCTCGCCGTCAACGCCATCAAGCCTTACGCGGCGGCTGGCAAGCTCAGCCTTTACAAGGACGGCACCGAGTTCGCGCCCGGCATACGGGCAGTGGCGTGCCACGGCCACACCGTCGGCCACAGCATGGTGTGGGTGTCTCCGTCAGGCGGCGACTTCCTCATCTTCGGCGATATCGTGCACTGCGCGGCGCTGCAATTTCCCGACCCAAATCGCGGAGTCGGGTTCGATACCGATCCGGCGATGGCGCTGGCCAACCGCAAGAAAGTTTTCGACATGGTGGCAACCGACAAGCTCTTGTTCTCCGGCGGCCACTTGCCGTTTCCGGGACTGGGCCACGCGACGAAGGCCGGCAACGGTTACGCCTTTGTGCCGGTGATGCACGGCGAGCTGTGAGCCACTCTTATCCGCCCCCGCTTCGCTGCGCTACGCGGTGGCGGAAAGAGGCAGCTTGACCGAAAATTCCTTGCCGATCCCTTCCAGCTCTTCCCAGAGCTTTGCCGGGATCGGAATCCCGCTCTTGCGTCGCTTCGCTTCGATGCGCTGCGAGCGCTCGCCGGGCATGGTGACCTCGTCGAAGCCGGCCTGACGCGGCAGCGCTTTGAGGATCGCCGTCAACGCATCGGCATCATGGGTGAAGCCGGCGAGCGGGCGGAAGGTTTCGATGTCGATGGCGAGCATCGCGGTATTGCCGGTGTGACGGTCGCGCTTTTCCGGACCGAGGGCGCGGGCCTGGATCGGCGCGGAGGCGAGTATGCTCGCCAGCATTTCAAACATCAGGCCGAGGCCGGAGCCTTTCGGGCCGCCGAGCGGCAACAAAATCTCGGCCTTTTTTGGATCGGTGGTCGGCTCGCCGTCGGCGGTGAGCACGGTGTCTTTGGGAAGCGGCTCTCCGGTATTGCGCGCCTGCAAGATTTTGCCGTTGGCGATGGCGCTCGACGCCATGTCGAGCAGGATCGGGCCGTCGCCGCTCGGCACCGCGATGGCAATGGGACTGGTCGAGAGACTCGCGACCCGCGTGCCGTGATAGGCCATCAAGGTCGGCCCGGCTCCCATCAGGACCGCGGCGCAGCCCTGCTGGGCAATCCATTGCGCATAGCGCCCGATAGCGCCGGTATGCGTCGTCTCGCGCACCAGGCCGAAGCAGACGCCGGCTTTTTTGGCCCGCTTGACCGCAAGCGCCGCGGCCTGCATCACCGCCACTGGCCCGAAACCGTGGTGACAATCGAGCACGAAGGTCGCGGCGCGGTCATGCGACAGCGTCGGCTCCGCCTTGGTGTCGATCTCGCCGTGCGCGATGATGTTGAGATAGCGCGGCAGCCGCGACACGCCATGGCCGTCGCCGCCGCGCAGATTGGCCCACACCAGTCCCTCGGCGACGATGGCGGCGTCCTTGTCGCGCGCGCCGTTGGCGATGAGCACCTCGCGGATGTAGCGGCCGAGCTCGTCGTGGCCGACCAGAATGCTGTTGCTCACACGCGCCTCACTTGACCGCGGGAAAATAAGCGTCGAGCCAGCCGCGCATCATGGTCCACACCCGCGTCGATTTCTCCGCGAACAGGAAGTGATCGAGGCCGCTGAACAAATGCAGCTCGCTCGGCTGGCCGGCGCGCTTGAACATTTCCACCGATTGCTCGGTCGGAGTCACCGAATCCTTGGCGGCATGGATGAGGAGCAGCGGCCGCGGCGCGATGTTGCCGACCACCTCCTCGGCACGGAAATCGAACATGCTCTGCGCGGTCTCGGCCGGGAACATCTCGACCGAATTCGGCGCCAGCATGCCAACCTTCTGCTTGTCGAGATTGTCCTTCACATGGCCAGGGATCGGCACGATGTCGTAGCGCGGCACCATCAGCGATTTGCCGGTGCGGGCGCGATGGTCGCGGCCCTCTTCGAGCATCTTGGTGAATTTCGCCCAACCCTCCGGCGTCGGATGCTGGCCGCGGAATTTGCGTTCGCCGTGGCCCCAGCCGCCGTTCGAGACCACGGCGGCGATGCGCGGATTGGTGCCGCCGGCATAGACGCCGACCGCGCCGCCAAAGCTCGAGCCGATCACGCCGATGCGATCCGGATCGACGGCAAGATGCTTGGCCAAAAAATCAAGCGCATTGCCGGTGTCCTCGACCTGTTCGAGGCAGATGACCCGGCCGAACTCGCCTTCGCTCTTGCCACAGCCGCGCATGTCGAAGCGGAGCGTGACGAAACCGAATTCATTGAGCACCCGTGCCGGCGTGATGCAGGTCGGGCTTTCGCTATTGGAGCCAAAGCCATGCAGCACCAGGAACGCCGCACGCCGCTCACCCGGACGCACGCCGTCGGGCACGCTAAGCACGCCATGCAGGCGCAGGCCCGCCGATTGAAAGCTGACGACGTCTTGACTCATGGCGGCTCATTCTCCCTGCCCGGCTTTAGCGGGCCGGCACTCTAACGGATTGCGCGGATGAAGAAAGGGGAGACCGCCGGCACAGGATCCGTGGATTTCAAAGTGACGCCCGTGCACTACCGGCCGCGATCTCCGCAGATGTCGAACGTGCGTACACCTTCGCGCCGGTCGGGCAGCTGCAGGACTTCCGGGTTGGCCAGGGTTTCGCGCGCATTGCTGTAGCCGGTGCTCCAGTGTTCCTCCATGGTGCGCCGGGAAAATTCATAGTCTTTGGCGACGCCTTCGTACTTCTGCGCCCGATAGATCAGATGAACGATGTTGCAAACCTTGTCGTTGGCAACCTCTTGCAGCAGTTTGACGTCTTTGCTGTCGCGCAATTCGGCCGGCAGCTGCCGTAACAGGTTGGCGAGCGCGATGCGGAGCTTTTGCACGCGCTTGTACTCGTCGGTGGCGGCGCGATTGCGGCTCGAATAGGTGATCTCCTTTTGACGAATCTCGACTTCGATCAGATCCTTCGGCAGATCGCCGCGTGCGCTCCACAGGTCGACCTGGAAGGCCAGCGTGTCGCGCCGCGGCTGGCTGTCGAGCACCCATTGCAGCGGCGTGTTGGAGATGAGCCCGCCATCCCAGTAATGCCGCCCGTCGACCTCGGTCGCCGCGAATCCGGGCGGCAGCGAGCCGCTGGCCATGACGTGGTCGACGCGGATCGCGTGCGTGGTCGAATCGAAGTAGGTGAAGTTGCCCGAGCCGACATCGACCGCGCCGACGCTAAAGCGCATCCCGCCGTGGTTGATGCGGTCGAAATCGACCAGGCGCGCAAGCGTCGCCCGCGCCGGGCTGTTGTCGTAGTAGCTCGCCTTGGCGGCGCTGCCCGGCGGCCACAGCGCCGGCGGCGGCACGCGCGGTACGAAGAAATGCGGCGAGCCGAACAGCAGGTTGTTCATCGCCTGCGCCTGGTTGATGAATTGCCGGCCGAACTGGCCGGGCGGATCCAGCGCGGTAAAATTGGGCACCCCGAGCGGCGAGGCGCTGACGCTCTCCCAGAATTCGCGCAGCCGCTCGACCCGCTTTTCCGGCGCGTTGCCGGCGATGATCGCCGAATTGAAAGCACCGATGGAAATGCCCGCAACCCAGTCCGGGTGCAGACCGTTCTCGGCCAGGGCCTGATAGACGCCGGCCTGATAGGCGCCGAGCGCACCGCCGCCCTGTAGAAGCAACGCGATCCGCTCGAACGGCGTGCGCTTGGTGGCTCCGCCCGCTGGCTGCGCGCCCGGTATAGTCGCGTCCGATGTCTGCTCGCTCATCGCCTCACCGCTCGCGCTCCTGCCCCTGATACGCGTCGATAATCTCCGATCCCGTCGCGAACCACACCTTGCCGTGGGCGGCGATGTATTGCAGCGCCCGGTCGAGCGTGCGGATGCGATGCGGCACGCCGATCAGGAACGGATGCAGCGCGATCGCCATCACCCGGCCGTTGCGCTCGCCTTCCTCGTACAACACGTCGAAGGTTTCGCAGATGCGGCGATAAAAATCGTCGATGCTGATGCTCGGCATGTTGAACAGCGGCATGTCGTTGAGCTCGATCGAATAGGGGATCGAATAAAGCCCGTTGTTCATGCGGTAGGGCAGATCGTCGTTGACCCAGTCGCAGACATAGTCGACGCCGTGCTGGCGCAAGAGATCGAGCGTGTGCCAGGTCTCGCCCAGGCCCGGCCCGAGCCAGCCGCGCATTTTCTGGCCCCATTGCTCGATGACCTGGCGCGCCTCGGCGATCACCGCGGCTTCCTTCTCGGCGCTCAAGCCGGTGAGCATCACCGAATTGGTCAGCCCATGGCCCATCAATTCCCATTTGAGCTTCACCGCCTCTTCCATGATGCGCGGATAGTAGCGGCCGACCTCGGCGTTGAGCGCCACCGTGCCGCGCACATTGTGCTTGGCGAGCACCTCCATGATGCGCCAGACGCCGACCCGGTTGCCGTAATCGCGGCGTGAGTGATTGCGGATGTCGGGCGCCGCATTGCCGATCTCGATATGGAAATGCTCGATGTTGGGGATCACCCAGACCGCGACGCGCGCATCGTTCGGCCAGGCAACGCGCGGCCGGTCGACAATCGCCTGATACGGAAACTGCCGGAATGGTTCGTAATCTTGCGACACGTCGGTCTCCCTTACGGCTGAACGGCGGAGCGTTGCGGGCCGCTGTCAATTCGGCCGGTTCCCATTATGATGCGCGCGATAAGATTTAGCCATGACGAGCGTACAAAGCAGATGACCCTGATCCTGTCCAACGCCGATGCCGACAAGCTGCTCACCATGCCGGAATGCATCGACGTTCTCGAAGAGGCCTATTTGGAGCTCGCCGAAGGCCGCGGCGTGTCGCGCACGCGGTCCGATTGTTTCGCGCCGACCTCGCGCGAGGACGCGCTGTACAGCCTGAAATCCATGGACGGCGTCATTCCGAAATTCGGCGTCGGCGCGGTCCGCATCAATTCCGACATCGTCACCTGGCCGAGGCGCGGCAACAATGTCCGCCGCGAAAAAATACCGGCGGCGCCGGGCAACCGCTATGTCGGGCTGGTGCTCTTGTTCTCGACCGAAACCGGCGAGCCGCTGGCGATTTTTCCCGACGGCGTCATGCAGCGCATGCGGGTCGGCGCCGCCAATGGGTTGGGCATCAAATATCTGGCGCGCCAAGATGCCAAGACCGTCGCCATCCTCGGCTCCGGCTGGCAGGCCGGCGCGCAGCTCATGGCGGTCTGCGCGGTGCGCACCATCGCGACCATCCGCTGCTTCAGTCCCAACGCGGCAAACCGCGACGCGTTCGTGCGGCAAATGGGCGAAACGCTCGGCGTCGACGTCATTTCCGTCGCCCAGCCCGAGGAGGCGATCACAGGCGCCGACATCGTGATGTGCGCGACCAACAGCGTCGACCATATTTTCTTCGAGCGCTGGATCGAACCGGGCGTGCATTTGAGCTCGATCAAGATCCCGGAGATCGAGCCGAATGCCGTCAAGCGCGCCGATCGCGTCGCCGTCCATGTCCACGACACCAAACCGATCCATGCGGCGACTAAGGGCATCGCTCCGGCGGAGACCGGCAGCGGCCGCGGCTGGGCGACCGCCGACGCGATCGATTTTTCCAAGCTGCCGACCTTGCCCGAACTGATCGTCGGCCGCGCCGAGGGCCGCCAGTCCGATGCCGAAGTCACCTGCTTTCTCAACAATATCGGGCTCGGCTATCAATTCGCCGCCGCCGGCGCGCTGCTCTACCGCAAGGCCAAGGAAAGCGGCGCCGGCCACGATCTGCCGACCGATTGGTTTACGGAAGACGTGCATCCTTAGACGGTGAATCGACATCTTCCGTCTGCTCGCCCGCCGGCGCTCCCGGGCTCGGCCAGCGCTCGTGGGTGAGCGGCACCACCATGTGCACCGACAAGCCGTTGCGCGTGAACGAGCGATGCACCTCGCCGTTCAGCTGCCGCTCGATGACCATGCCGATCAGCCGCGAGCCAAAGCCGAGACGCCGCGGCCGCCGCGCCGGCGGCCCGTTCTTCTCGACCCAGTCGAGAATCAACGTCATGCCGCGTTCGGTGCGGCTCACCGACCAGTTCAGATCGAGCTGCCCCTTGGGCCGCGACAAGCTGCCGTGCTTGATCGCATTGGCGGCCAGCTCGTGCAGCGCCGCGCTGAGATTGAAGATCGGGTCGGGCTCGAGATCGATGTTCGGGCCGCCGAACGAAACCCGATCGAGATAAGGCCCCAGCACGACATAGAGCAGCTCCATGATCGGGATCGATGTCCAGCCGCCTTCAGTGATCAGGCGGTGCGCATTGGCCATGGCGAGCACGCGCGCCTGATATTTGGAGGCGAGATCGGCGATGCTCTTGGAGTTCTTGGCGGTCTGCGAGAACAGCGCCAAGAGCTGGGAAAACAGATTTCCCGAGCGGTGGCGCATGTCGCGGATCATCAGTTCGTGGCGCTGCTCGAGCTGGCGGCGTTGAATGGCGCCGGCGAGCAGATTGGCGACGGCGGCGAGGAACGAGGTGTCCTGCGCGCCGAAATGGCGCGCCTTGCCGGCGCAGACGCCAAGAATGCCGTAGGCACGGCCGTCGCGGCCGGCGATGGTCACGGTCACACCGCTGACGCAGTGATGATCCTTCAGATAGGGCGCGATCGCGAACCTGATCTCGGCCGCATAATCGGCGGTGACGACCGGCGCGGCGGAATTCAACGTGTAGTGCGCATAGCTGCCGGCATCCGTCGACGTCAGCACCGCGCCGACCAGACTAGTCTTCCAGCCAAAGCCGGCGCGCAACAAGAGCTCGGAGCCGCCGGGCAACAGTTCGAGGATTTTGACGAAATCGACCGACAGCGTAAGCGCGACCGTGCTGACGGCGTCGTTGAACAACCGCTCCAGATCCGGCTCGAACAAGGCGCGCTCGCCGAGCTGCGCCAGCGCTTCCTGTTGCTTGGCGCGGCTGCGCAACTCATCCTCGAGATTGCGACGTTCGGTGCCTTCGTCGCGAATGCCTTTCGCGGCTTCCGCCGGACGATCCTCCGGTCGAGTTGTCTCGATCTCTTTGCGGTTCGACGCGTCCATACCTTCACGCTTCCAGACTTCCTCTCCTCAATATCGTTATTCGTTTCGACAAATAAAATAGGCCGAAGCCCGTTGTCGCGTGCTTCGGCCATTGCAATCGAACTTGAATAAATCGGCCGGCCCGAAGGCCGGCCGTTACGTCAATATCGATAGTCTCAGTCGGTGCCGGAGAAGTTGACGCCCAGAATGCTCACGCGCATCGGAACCGTCGCGGACACCGGAGGCAACGGCCGCTCGGCCGCCGGCCTGACCTGGATTTGCGCCGTCATCGGTGCGCCGAGCGAGGCGCGGCGGCCACCTTCGACCGCGGCGTTGCGATCGTCGTTCGGCAGCACGATGACCTTGGTGCCGACGTTGCTGCCGCTATAGAGATCGATCACGTCGTCGTTCGCCAAGCGGATGCAGCCACTCGAAACATGCTTGCCGATGGTCGTCGGATCGTTGGTGCCGTGAATGCGGAAATCGGTGTTGCCGAGATACATGGCGCGGGCGCCGAGCGGATTGCCGGGGCCGCCGCCGACCCAGCGCGGCAGATACGGCTGGCGGGCGATCATCGCTGCCGGCGGGATCCAATCCGGCCATTCGGCCTTGCGCGTGATCGTCTGCGTGCCCGACCAAGTGAAGCCTTCGCGGCCGACGCCGATGCCGTAGCGCAGCGCCTTGCCACCGCCGAGGATCAGATAAAGGTAGGTGTGTCCGGTGTCGACGATGACGGTCCCGGCCGCCTCATTGCCCTGATACGACACCACCTGGCGGCGGAACGCCGCCGGCATTTCGTCGGTGCCCTGGGTCACGTCGCTCGGCTGCTGTGCCTGCGGTGCGTATTGCGGGAAAGCCAAACCGCGATCGACCGGCTTATACGACAATGTTTGCGCAAAAGCCGGCGCGGCGGGAATCGTCATAAGACTCGCAAAAAGAGCGATCCTACGGAGATGTCGGAATTGAGCGCTCGCTGCCATGATACTCTCCACCCGTGCTGACGTGCCGATTTTCAGTTCTGTTAGGTAAGCCCTGACATCGTTGGAAGGTTCCGCAGCGCTCCGCGTGGCTGATCGAATATCGGCTGGAGTGCTGCAGCGTCCCCTTTCGCTGGTGTCCTTCATTAGTCGCCTCCCGGCTGGGAATGGTTCTCTGGCGGTGGGCGCGAAAAGGCGGCCGCCCCGGCGCTACGGGGAAGGGTCGGCTTGAGCACGATTTGATTTGAAAAGGCCTGCCCCGCGGTTGTTTCGGGACAGATAGCGGTTTCCCGTAAAGATCCCGCCCCACCAAAACGCTGGCAATCGCCTTAAATTTGAAGCGATTCGCGCTGGACCCTCAGGCCATGCAGCGGCGGTAGACGTTCGCGGCGGTGGGAGCCGAATTGGGCGAGCGGATGAGACTGACGGCGGCATCACAGGCGAACGGGATTTGCGCGCGCGGCTGCTCCACAGCCGGCCGGGCGCCAAACTTCACCTGGCGGTCGGGCACGTCGAGAACGGCCGAGTTGGCAAGCGGCAGCCGATCGCCCTTGAGGCTGCGATTGACCGAAACGGTCGGTGTCTGACTGCTCAGGCTGGCGCCGACGCTCAGGAACGGGTCGATACCCACGAACAGCACCGCGAGCGCCACAAAACCGAGCGCGCTCACTATACGAAGATATAACTGCCTGGCCATCGGACCACCTCCAGCGCGCCGGAACCATGTTCCGGACAAGCGAATGGCCCCCGAGCCCATTCAACGCTGCTGCAACATTTGTCGGGGTGAGCCGTTCCGAGGTTTCCTGGATTTCACCGACTCGTGATCCGAATTGGCAAAATTTTGCTGGCGTGTTGTCGCGGCGCCACCGCCGGCCAAAGGAACAAAAAATGCCGTCGCGCTTTGACTAAGCGGCCGGCCATCCTTTCCCCCCTCCCCCCGTGCTTGGCCGGTCATGTTGGGCGCAGCCGATATGCCGATCGGCTGCGCCCTGACTTTTTCAGAACCAGCCGACGCTCTTGCACCCAAGCTCTTGCACCCAAAAACGCACATGGCCGGGACAAGCCCGGCCATGCGGCGACAAATTGATTATGGGTGGTACTACGCCGTCGGCTGGCGCTCGACAGGCTGGCGCTCGCGATGACGCGCTTTGCGGCCGAAGAACAGGGCCTGGCTCACCACCGCCGAGACGATGGCAAGCTGGAACGGCTTGGCGATCAGGAATGCCGGCTCCGGCCGTTGCCCGGTGAGGAAACGCTCCGGGTAAGCCGTGATGAAGATCACCGGCACTTCGAACGTGCTGAGAAGCTCGTTGACGGCATCGAGGCCCGAGCTGCCGTCAGCCAGCTGAATGTCGGCCAATATCAGACCCGGCCGCTTCTTCTTGGCGAGCGCGACCGCCTCATTATGGGTGCGGGCGATGCCGATGACGTTATGGCCGAGGCTTTCCACCAGCGCCTCGATATCCATGGCGATGAAGGTCTCGTCCTCGATGATGAGGACATCGGTGGCGATTTCAGCCGCCAGCTCGCGGCCGGATTCCTCGACCAGATTGCGCAAGGTGGGCAGATCGCACTCGAGGATTTGGGCCGCGTCCTCTTCGGAAAAGCCCTCGAGCGCCACCAGCAGGAAGGCCTGCCGGGGCCGCGGCGTGATCTGGGTGATGTGTTGCTCGGGAGGCAGAACGCCAGCGCCCGCCTCGGGCTTGCCGTTCACCGCCAAGGAGGCCCAAATCTTCGTGAAGAGGCGATACAGCCCAACTCGCGAATTGGCGCTATCGGCCAGCATTTCCGGACTGGCGATCAGCGATTCCAGGGTCGCCGCCACATAGGCATCGCCGGAGGCCTGACTGCCGGTGAGGGCGCGGGCATATCGGCGCAAAAACGGTAGGTGTTGGAGTACTGCTTGTGACGTAGGCACTATGCCCTCCCCTTCACGGTTGCCGAGGCTAACCGACAAGAACGTGGCTGGGGAAAAAAAGTTCCGAAAAAGTTCCCGAACCGGGGAACAATGCGCAAAACCGGGCGTTGGCCGTCAATCGTGGGGCGTCTGCGTACCAAGGGCGGGCTTGTCATGGGCGAACGGGGGAAAAATGGCGAAATGAAACACCGTAGGACCAATCTTGAAGCGGTAGAGCCGGAATCGGACAAGTCTGCTTCGGACAAGCCAGAAAACCGAGATTCAATGGGCGCGCCCGTTACCCCCACTAAACCCGAGGCACGGCTGGGTCGTGAGGTCCAAGCCAAGATCGGCCAGCAGCTGCGGGCCATGTACGACGACGTGGTCAACCAGGGCGTACCGGACCGTATCGCCGACCTGGTGCGCCGGTTGAGCGAACAAGACTGAAGGCAGCCGTATGAAGCTCGACCCCACCATACGCGACCAAGTGCTCTCGACCGTGCCGAGCCTGCGCGCGTTCGCCATATCGCTGTGCGGCAATATCGACCGCGCCGACGATCTGGTGCAGGAGACGCTGCTGCGCGCGCTCTCGCACATCGACTCCTTCGAACCCGGCACCAACATGCCGGCATGGCTGTTCACCATTCTGCGCAACCTGTTCCGCTCTGAATATCGCAAGCGCCGCCGCGAGGTCGAAGACGCCGACGGCCGCTATGCCGAGACGCTGAAATCGCATCCGGAGCAGACCGGCAGGGTCGAATTCGAAGAATTCCGCACCGCGCTCGCCAAGCTGCCGTCGGATCAGCGCGAGGCCTTGATCCTGGTCGGCGCGTCCGGCTTCTCCTACGAGGACGCCGCCGGAATCTGCGGCTGCGCGGTCGGCACCATCAAGAGCCGCGTCAACCGTGCCCGCACCCGGCTTGCCGACCTGCTCGCCATCGACAGCGTCGATGATTTCGGGCCGGACCGGCCTACGCGCGCCGTACTCGCCGGCGGCGGGCGCAACTAAGCATCATTCGCGACGAAGCCCCCTCGTCCCGCTTCGCCGGACTAATTCATATACAGCGGTGTTATTTTTGCGACCCGGTCGACCGGGTGACGCAGAGGAGGCTGCTGTGCGAAAGCATATCTGCGCGTCGACAAACGCCTTGAAGCTTCTGGTCGGTGTTCTTGTCGGTTTTCTTGGCGTCTCCGTCATGCTCGCGGCGAATGCCGTGGCGGCGGCGAAGAAACAGAAGCCCGCGGCGCCGCAAACCGCCAATAGTGCGGCGCTCTGCCGCGGTGCCAACTTGTTTCACTGCGGCCCGATCTACAATTCGACCGATTATCTCGGCACCGATCCCGATCCGTTCATCCGCGCTATGATCCAGCGCGACCTCGGCCCGAAATACGGCGGCCCCGAATGAGGCGATGCCGCGCCGCTACGGCATGCCGCCGCTATTGGCGATGCCGCCGTCGATCGTGACGATGGTGCCGCTGGTGTATGACGACAGATCGGAAGCGAGAAACACCACCGTCGCCGCGATCTCATCGGTTGATGCCGGCCGGCCGTAAGGCATTTTGGCAAAGCTCTCGCGCCAGCGGTTCTCGTCGCCCAACTGCGTCGCGGCGCGCTTGCGGCCCAACACTTCCACGCGATCGGTCAACACCGGACCCGGATTGACGCCGACGACGCGCACGCCGTCCGCGGTGCTCCTGCCGCCAACGGCGCGGGTGAAGGCCATCAGGCCGGCATTGCCCATGGCGCCGGCGATATAAGTGGCGTCGAGCCGCTCGCCGCCGAGGCCGATGATGTTGATGATGACGCCGCGCTTGCGCTCGCGCATCATGCGCAAATAAAGCCGCGTCAGGCCGACATAGCCGTAGACTTTGAGATCCCAGCCGGCGCGCCAGGCCGCCTCGTCGACATCGTCGAGCGAGCCGCCGGGAATGGCGCCGGCATTGTTGACCAGGATGTCGACGTCCGGAAAGGTTTGAAAAACGCGCTCGCGCGCGGCAGCATCGGCGAGGTTCGCGGCCAGCGTGCGCACCTTGACGCCGGTCTCCTTGGCGATCGCGGCGCCTTCCTTTTCCAGGCGGTCGCCCGAACGCGCCACCAGGCAGACATTGACGCCTTCGCGCGCGAACCATTGCGCCACCGCGAGCCCAATCCCTTTCGAACTGCCGGTGACGAGCGCGGTGCGGCCGGTAAGCTTCAAATCCATCGTTTCCCCTCGCCTTTTGCGGCACTGCCATGCCGAGTTTTGCGGGCCTTGTCCATCGCCCGCCAGGGTGGTTTAAAAAATCCCCTTGCCCCCTCACCCCAAAGGACCTCGACCGATGACCTCAAGCGCAACCGCCGCATCGCTCCCCGGCGGCAACACCGTCCTTGTCGAGATCGTCGACCGCGTCGCCTGGGTGACGATGAACCGGCCGGAGAAGCGCAACGCCATCAATCCCGCGCTGTCGTTCGAAATGCTCGACGTGTTCGAGGCTCTCGACAGCGACGAGCGTTGCGGCGCGCTGGTGCTCACCGGCGCCGGCGAAGCCTATTCGGCCGGCATGGATTTGCGCGAATATTTCCGCGCCACCGACAAGCTCAGCTATGACGAGCGCCTGAAGGTCATGCGCAAGAGCGCCATGGCGCAGTGGAAGCGGCTGCAGTTCTACGGCAAGCCAACCATCGCCATGGTCAACGGCTGGTGCTTTGGCGGCGCTTTTAACTCGATGATCGCCTGCGATCTCGCCATCGCTGCCGAAGACGCGACGTTCGGATTGTCGGAAATCAACTGGGGCATCATCCCGGCCGGCACCGTGACCAAGGCGGTGGTCTCCGTGATGGGCCATCGCGACGCGATGTATTACGTGATGACCGGCGAGACCTTCGACGGCCGCAAGGCGGCGGCGATGGGGCTCGTCAACGAAGCCGTGCCGCGCGCCGAGCTGCGCACGCGCGTGGCAAAGCTTGCCGCCACGCTGATCGAGAAAAATCCCATGGCGCTGCGCATCGCCAAGCATGCGACGCGCCGGGTGCGCGACATGTCGTGGGAGGACGCCGAGGATTATCTGTTCGCAAAACTCGACCAATTGCGCTTCCTCGATCCTGAAAAAGGCCGCGAGAAGGGCATGACGCAATTCCTCGACGACAAATCGTACCGGCCGGGGCTCACCGCCTATCGCCGCGACAGTTGAGCGCGTGGTGACATCAGAGCGACAGCCCCCTCTAGGGCCGCTATTGCGGCCGCGCTCGGTCGCCATTGTCGGCGTTTCCCCCGAGCCGGGCTCTTTGGGCGGCAACGTCCTCACCAACCTCAACCGTATCGGCTACACCGGCGATGTTCATCTGGTCAGCCGCAGCAATCGCGAAATCGGCGGCCGCGTCTGCGTCGGTTCGATCGACGAATTACCGGAGGGTATCGACGTCGCCGTACTGGCGGTGCCGCGCCAGGGTTCGATCGATGCGGTCAAAGCGTGCGTACGCCGCAAGATCGGCGCCGCGCTCGTCTTCGCCTCGGGCTTTGCCGAGATGGACGAAGCCGGGCGTACCGAACAGGACGCGATGGCGCGGATCGCCAACGAGGCGAAGCTCGCGCTATGCGGGCCGAATTGCATCGGCCTGGTCAATTTGACCGACCGGGTGGCACTGACATTCGAGCCGCTGTCATTGCCGGCGCAAGTCCAAGGGCGCGGCGTCGGCGTCGTCACCCAGAGCGGCGCCATGTGCTCGACCTTGCGGCTGGCTTTGCTGGCGAAGGGGCTGAAACTCTCCATCGTCGTTTCCACCGGCAATGAAGCGCAGCTTACGACGGAGCATTTTCTCGCGTTTCTCATCGACGACGACGCCACCGAAGTCATCGTGCTGTTCATGGAGCAGGTCCGCGACCCGGCGCTATTTCTGACGCTGGCGGCGCGCGCCCGCGAGCGCAAGAAACCGATCGTGCTGATGCATCCCGGCCGCAGCGCCCGCGCGCAGGAATCCGCGCGCACCCATACCGGCGCCATGGTCGGCAATCATGCGGTGATGAGCGCATTGGTCGCGCACCAAGCCGTCGTGCGGGTCGAGACGCTGGAGGAACTGCTCGACACCGCGGAAATTCTGGCGCGCTTTGCCGCGCCGCCGATCAAAGGCGCGGCCGTGATGACCAATTCCGGCGCGTTCAAAGGCTACGCCCTCGATTTCGCCGAGACGCTCGGTCTCGACCTACCGGCGCTGTCGGCCGCGAATGCCGAAGCCATCAAGAAAATTCTGCCGCCGTTCGCGGCCATCGAGAACCCGGTCGACACCACCGCACAGACCGTGCGCGATCCGTCGATCCTGGGCAGCACCGCGGCGCAGCTTCTCGCCGATCCGGCGATGGGCAGTCTCGTCATCTCGATCGTCGCCGGCGCGCCGCGCTTTGCCATGGACAAGGCGAACGCGATCCTGTCGGGCATCGCAAGCCTCGAAAAGCCGATCGCGGTCGCCACCATGGGCGACGAGACCGAATTGCCGGCGGAATTTTCTGGAAGCTTGCGCGATAGGGGCCTCGCGTTCTTCCGCTCGCCCGATCGGGCACTGCGCGCCATGGCGCGAGCGACCTGGTACGCCAACGCCGTGGCATCGACACGTCCGCGCGCGGAAGCGCAGGCATTGCCGGCATACAAGATTGCAGAGAGCGGCGCGCTCACCGAGTATCAAGGCAAAGCATTGCTGGCCATGCTCGGCATCGCCGTCCCAGAAGGCGCGCTCGCGCGCGATCCCGGCGATGCGAGCGAGATTGCAGAACGGGTGGGTTATCCCGTCGTCTTGAAGGCACAAGCCGCCGCACTGGCGCATAAAAGCGATGCGGGCGGTGTCGTCCTCAACATCGCCGACGACGCCGCGCTGCTGCGAGCCTGGGACAGCATCGCGGCCAATGTCCGCAAGTCGCAACCTGACCTTCCTCTTGATGGAATGCTGGTGGAGGCGATGGCGCCGCCTGGGCTCGAACTCGTGGTCGGCGCGCGCCGCGAAAAGGGTTGGGGACCGATCCTCACCGTCGGCCTCGGCGGCGTCTGGATCGAGGCGCTGCACGACATCCGCATCCTGCCCGCCGACATCGACCGCGGCGGCATCATCGAGGAATTGCAAAAACTCAAAGGGGCGGCGCTGTTGCGCGGCGGCCGCGGCATGCCGGCCGCCGACCTCGGCGCCGTCGCCGACTGCGTGTTGCGGCTCGGCGCGATCATCCGCGGCGATGCGCGGATGACGGAAATCGAAATCAATCCGTTGCGCGTTTACGCCCGAGGTGTGCTGGCGCTCGATATCCTGATGCAGGTTGAGCACGCTTAGCCGCCGCCACTTCGCGGTTGCAGAGCGTCCGTTCCGGGCGTTAGATCGTTGCAACACAAAAATTGAGGGAGGGGACCATGTTCAGCCGTCGCGCGTTCTCCACCATGCTGGCCGGCAGCGTCGCCGCCATGCGTGGCTCTTTCGCCCAGGCAGCGATGCAGCGCATGGCGTTCTATTCCGGTGTCGGTAGCGAGCTCACCCACTACGACGTCGACGTCGATGCCGACACGCTGACCAAGCGCGGCTCGGTCAAGATGCCGGGCGGCATCCAATATGCCTGGCCGAGCCCGTCGCGGAAATTTCTCTATGTGACCTCGAGCACCGGCGGTCCGGGCTTTTCCGGCAACGAACATTATCTGGCGGCCTTTCGGGTCGGCGGCGATGGCGAGCTCACGCCACAGGGCGACATGGTCAAGCTGCGCTCGAGGCCGATCAACAACAGCGTCGATCGAAGCGGCAAATACGTCCTCGTCGCCTACAATTTTCCGGCCGGCGTCAGCGTGCATCGGATCAAGGCCGACGGCGGCGTCGGCGACGAGGTGCCCCAGCCGGACAATCTGGAGAAGGGCATCTACTTCCATCAAATCCGCGCGACCCCGGGCAACAAGACCGTGCTGGTCGTCGCGCGCGGTAACAATCCCGAAGGCGGCAAGCCGGAAGATCCGGGTTCGCTGCATGTTTACGGTTTCAACGACGGCGTGCTGTCGAACCTGAGAAAGATCCAGCCGAATGGCGGCTACGGCTTCGGACCGCGGCATCTCGACTTTCATCCGACCAAGCCGTGGGTCTATCTGTCGGTCGAGCGGCAGAGCAAGCTCATCGTCTACAAGCTCGAGCCGAACGGCGATCTTGATCCCGAGCCGCTGTTCAGCAAGGAAACCTTGGCCGATCCGGACCATCGTATCCCGGTTCAAGGCGCCGGACCGATTCACGTTCATCCCAACGGCAAGGTCGTCTACCTCGGCAACCGCTCGGGCGTCGCGCCGGCGGTGGGGCCCGGCATCGAGGACGTCGACGGCGTGAAGGTGTTCAGCGCCGGCGAAAGCAACATCGCGGCATTCGCCATCAACCCGAAGACCGGCGAGCCGACCGCGTTCCAGCATGCCGATATCCGCGCCGCCCATCCGCGCACGTTCGGCCTGGATTCCTCCGGCAGGATGATGGCGGTGGGAGCGCTGGCGCCGACGGCGATCCGCCGCGACGGCAAAGTCGTCGTCATCCCGGCCGGCATCACCGTCTTCAAGGTCAGCGCCGACGGCAAGCTCGATTTCGTGCGCAAATACGATCTCGACGTTGGCAAGCTGACGCAGTGGTGGAGCGGGATGATACCGCTGGCGTGAGTGCGCTGCGCCAGGCCGGGCGGAGCTTCGCCCTATCCCATATGCGACGGTAGCCACAATGCCAGGATCGGAAACGCGATCAAAATCACCAGGCGAATGAGATCGGTGACGATGAACGGCAGCACGCCTTTGAAGATCGTGGAAAAACTCACGTCCTGCACCACGCTTTTGATGACGAAGACATTCATGCCGACCGGGGGGTGAATGAGCCCGAGCTCGACGGTCATCACGATGATCACGCCGAACCAGATCGGATCGAAACCGAGCTGCATGACCACCGGGAAGATGATCGGGATGGTGAGGATGATCATGGCAAGCGAGTCCATGAGGCAGCCGAGCACGATGTACATCAGCATGATCAGCGCCAAGACGCCGTAGCGGCCGAGCCCGAGGCCGGTCATGAAGGCGGTGACCTTCTGCGGCGTCTGTGTCACGGTGAGGAAATAGCCGAACAACAGCGCGCCGATCAGCACCGTGAGCACGGCGGCTGCGGTGCGCACCGCTTGCAGGAGCGAGCGGCGGATTTCCGGCCGCGTCAGTTTTCCACGCGCGACGCCGATCAATAGTGCGCCGGAGGCGCCGACGCCGCCGGCTTCGGTCGGCGTGAACAGCCCGCCATAAAGCCCGCCGATGACGAAGACGAACAGCAACAGCGTCGCCCAGATATCGATCAGCCCTTTGCGCCGCTCTGCCCAGCTGTGGCGCGGCGTGGCGGGAAGGAAATTAGGCCGCACCTTGCCGATGATCACCACGGTGAGCATGTCCATCGAGGCGGCGAGAATGCCGGGAATGATGCCGGCGATGAACAGTTTGCCGATGTCCTGTTCGGTGATGATGCCGTAGACCGCGAGCACGGTCGACGGCGGCAGCATGGCGCCGAGCGTGCCGCCGGCGGCAATGACACCGGTCGCGAATGACTTCGGGTAGTTGTAACGCCGCATTTCCGGATAGGCGACGGTGGCAAAGGTGGCGGCGGTGGCGACCGACGAGCCCGAGATTGCGGCGAAACCGGCGCAGGCAGCGATGGTGGCGATGCCGAGCCCGCCCTTGAAATGGCCGAGGAAGGAATTGGCGGCGCGGAACAGTTCGCGGCTCATGCCGGAGTTCGACACGAACGCACCCATCAGCAAAAACATCGGGATGACGCCAAAAGTGTAATCAGTCACCGTGCGCATCGAGGTGAGGCCGACGCTTTTCAGCGCCGCGGTGCCGCCGACGATGTAGGCGAAGCCCGAGACGCCGACGAGACCCATGGCCATGCCGACCGGCACGCGCAACAGCATCAGCGCGAACAGCACGACAAAGCCGAGGATCGCCACCGCGTCTGTGCTCAAATGCGGCATCGCCTCACTCGACCGGCTTGATCTGGTATTGGCCGCCGAGCAGCTCCGGATGGAAGATCAGCCGGTAGGTGCGCACGGCGATCAGCAGCACCGCCGACACGTCGCCGATCCAGGCCACCAGGAAGAACGGCCACACCGGCAGCCGCAGGTCGAAGGTGAGCACATTGTCGTGGTAGGTGCCGCGCACCTTGTCGAACAGCGTGTAGGTCTGCACCGTCACCACGAACAGCAGCACCGACGTCGCGAACACGTCGATCACCCGTTTGGCGCGATCGCCGACATTGGCATAGAGCAGGTCGACGGTGATGTGGTTGCCGCGATACGACGTCGCCGCGATGCCCCAGAAGATGAGGATGCCGAGCAACAGCCGGCCGAAATCGTAGCTGTCGGGAATCTGCACGCTGAAGAAATAGCGCAGCATCACCGAGACGAAGATGTCGAGCGCGACGATGCCGACGAAGAAGGCGGCGATCAGCTCAATAGTATCGATGAAAACATCCATCGCATTGCGCGGCGGCGCATCTTGCGGCTCGGGGATTCCGGAAACGGGAGTTTCGGCTTCCGACATGAGACGGCGTCCAATCGCTGTAACCAACCCTCCCCTGCAGGGGCGGGCCGCCGCGAAGCGGCGGGTGGGGAAGTGCAAGAGCGAGCGGCCGCACCTCCCCACCTGCCGCGCTTCGCGCGGCGGCCTCCCCCTGGCAGGGGAGGCTTAAGTTTCAGAAGCCCGCGTTGTATTGCGTCAGCGACGCCTGCAGCTCTTTCCAGATCGCGTCGGGATCGCCGCCGGCCTTCTTCACGTCGGCCGCCCATTTCAGCTTGAGCGGCTCGGCCGACTTCTTCCACAGGTCGAGCTGGGCGTCGGTGATCTTATAGACCTCGTGATCGGGCTCAGCCTTGAGCTTCTCGAGGCCGCCATGCTCGAAATCCACCCACGGATCGGCGAATCTCCCGGCCCATTCGGTGGTGCAATGATCGTCGATCACCTTCTTCTGCGAAGCCGACATGGCGTTGTAGACTGCGGGGTTCATCAGCCACTGGAACGTCACCGAGCCGAGCGGCTCGTCCATGTCGTATTTGGTCACCTTGTCGATGCCGAACAGCACCATCGAGCCCCAGGGGAAGGTGATGGCGTCGGCGACACCCTTGGCCAGGATGTCTCGCGCCTCGGGCGCGCTCGATTGCACATTGGTGCCGCCGAGCTGCGTCACCCAAGCAGCGATGGTGCCCTGTGCCGGCCTGATCTTCATGCCCTTGATGTCGTCCGGCACCACGATCTTCTTGCTGACCGAATGCCACGCCACCGGATCGAGCACGAAGGAGAAGCAATAATGCACGTCCTTCATCTCGGCGGCGGCGTATTTGCGGTACCAGGCGTCGATGGCGCGATTGCCGCCCTTGGCCTGGCCGACCAGGAACGGCAATTCGCCGGCCGAAATGATCGGGAAGCGGCCGGGCTGATAGCCCGGATTGACGTAGACGAAGTCGGCAATGCCGTCGCGCGCCATGTCGTAGTGGTCGAACGCCTTGCCGAGCTGCTGCGATGGATAGACTTTGTAGGTGATGGTGCCGTTCGAAGCCTTCTGGATGTCGTCACCCCATTGCTCGATCGCCTTCTGCAGCGGATGCGACGGCGGCACCCAGTGCGACAGTTTTAGCTCGAAGGTCTTGTCCTGCGCGGAGGCCGTACCGAGACCAAGCGCAAGCCCGAGCGCGGCGAGCCCGCAGAGTTTCAAGTGGCCGTCCATCAGAGTCTCCTCATACGATTTAGTTGCAAACCGAACTTTCCCATTTAACCGCAGAAAAGCCGGGCTGTACATTCCCAGCCCCGTTTCCCGGATGCGGTGCAGCGCCATTAGCGCGTTTACGCGCGTCTTCGACGCGCTATGGCGGCGCACCGCTGATCCGGGATCGCTCTGGGCTCGGCGTTTGTTACGATCCCGGGTCAGCAGCGCATCATTCCGCTTCGCTCCATGCTGCGCTGCGCCCGGGAAACGACGGTCAATACCCCGAATTGTACTTGGTGAGATCGGCCCTGAATTCCTTCAGGATCGCGTCGGGATCGTTGCCGGTCTTCTTCACCGCGTCGGACCACGTCTTCACCACCGGCACGGCCGCCGCTTTCCACAGATCAAGCTGTGCGTCCGAGATCGGATAGACCTCCTGGCCCGGCTCGGCCTTGAGCTTGGCGATGCCGTCGTGCTCGAAATCGGCCCACGGTGAAGCAATCTTCTCCGCCCATTCCCTGTTGCAATGATTGTCGATCACCTTTTGCTGCGACGGCGACATCGCCGCATAAGTGTCCTTGTTCATCACCCAGACAAAACCCGTGGTATAGAGCGCGGCCTCCATATGGTACTTCGTCACCTTGTCGATGCCGAACAGCAGGATCGAGCCCCACGGGAAGGTGACTGCGTCGGCGACACCCTTTTCCAAAATGTCGCGCACTTCCGGCGCCGAGGCCTGCACATTGGTGCCGCCGAGCGACGTCACCAGCGCCGCCATGCTGGCGTGCGCCGGCCGGATTTTCATGTCCTTGATGTCGGCTGGCACCATGATCTTCTTGGTGCGGGAATGGAAGCTGCCTGGATCGTGGGTGAAGGCGAAGCAGAATTTGACGTCCTTCATCTCGGTGGCGGCATATTTGCGATACCAGTCGTCGAGCGCTTCGGTGCCGCCTTTCGCATTGGCCAGCATGAATGGCAGGTTGGCGGCGTCGAAGATCGGGAAGCGGCCGGGCTGGTAGCCGGGGCTGACATAAGTGACGTCGGCGATGCCGTCGCGCGCCATGTCGTAATGATCGAACGCCTTGCCGAGCTGCTGCGCCGGATAGACCTTGTATTTGATAGTGCCGCCGGAATCCTTTTCGATCGAGGCGCCCCACTCCTCCATCGATTTCTGCAACGGATGCGATGGCGGCACCCAGTGCGAGAGTTTTAGCTCGAAGGTCTTGTCTTGCGCCGACGCGCTGCTGAGTCCGAGCGCGAGACCGAGCACGATGAAGCCGCCAAGTTTCGTCTGGCGCGTGCGATGCATGATGGTCCTCCCTGCGCGTTTGTTGTCAACGCGGCTTGCCGCATTTAATCGCAGAAAACTCCGAGCGTATAGCGACTGCCGCCGCTTTACTTCGATTCCGCTTCGTAGACGCCGTCCCAATCGGAGGGTGGCGGCTCAGCGCGATAGGTCGCGATGCGCTCGACATACATGTCGTAGAGACCCGAGACATCGATGCCGTCGGCCGCCTTGCGGCAGCGCTCGATCAGCCCGAGCGCGTCATCCCATTGCTGCTTGCGGTAAGCGGCCAGCATCTGGGCGTTGAGCTCGCGCAGTTCCCGGCAGTGCGGATCCTGCTCCAGCTCGCCGCGGCCGAGCACGGTGAACACCGCCTCGGGCTGCTTCTTGCCTTTCACCTGGATCAGATCGATCTCCATGGTGGTGAACTTGTCCTTGGCGCGCTCCGCGGTGCGCGAGCCGATCACCAGCGGCAGGCGATAGTCCTTGGTCCGCGCCTCGAGCCGCGACGCGACATTCACCGTGTCGCCCAGCACCGAATAGTTGAAGCGAAAGTCGGAGCCCATATTGCCGACCACGCACGGCCCGGTATTGAGCCCGATGCCGATGCGCAGCGGCATATAGGCGCCGCCCTTGGCATCGGCCTCCTGCTTGAGCTCGGCGTTGAGCGCCGCGGCCCGCTCCTGCATCGCCAGCGCCGCATCGCAGGCATTGACCTCCTGCTCGTCGTCGTCGACCGGCGCGTTCCAGAACGCCATGATGGCGTCGCCGATATATTTGTCGATGGTGCCCTTGCGCTCGATGATGGCGTTGGTCAGCGGCGTGAGGAAACGGTTCATCAGGTGGGTGAGGCCCTGCGGATCGTCCTTGTAATGCTCGGAGATGCCGGTGAAGCCGCGCACGTCGGAAAACAGGATCGTCATGCGGCGCTCCTCGCCGCCGAGCACCAGCTTTTCCGGCGAGCGGGCGAGCTGCTCGACCATGTGCGGCGACAGGTAGAAGCCGAAGGCGGAACGGATCTGCTGGCGCTGCTTCTGCTCGCGGAAATAATTGACGAAGGTCAGCACCAGATAGATCAGCCAGCTCGATATCAGCGGATAGGTGAAGTCGATCAAGAGGCTGTGGACGACGAAAAGATACCACGACAGCGCGATGAGGCCGGCGATCAGCATGGCGCCGAGCGCGACCACGACGGTTGCGGACAACAACGGCGCGGCGATGATGATGGCGAGCCCCAGCAGCACCGCCATGATGATTTCGGCGCCGATGGCGTATTCCGGATGCGACAGCGGCGACTGGGTCAGCACGCTCTCGATGATCTCGGCGTGCACTTCGACGCCGGGCATCACCGCCTCGACCGGGGTCGTCTTGATGTCGAGCAAGCCGATGGCCGAGGTACCGACCAGCACCAGCTTGCCGCGCAGCCGGTCCCTGGACAGTTTTCCCTGCAGAACGTCCTTGGCCGACACGTAGCGCGCCGGATCGTGCTTGTTGAAATGGACCCAGACCTGGCCGTTGCGGTCGGTCGGCACCGTGAGGCCGCGCACCGAGACCGATTGCACGCCGGCTTCGCCGGAGCGCACCTGGATGGCGCTGGCGCCGGAGACGACGCGCAGCATTTCCATCGCCAGCGACGGCACCAGCGCGTCTTGCGCTTCCATGATCACCGGCACGCGGCGGATGATGCCGTCGCGCTCGGGATTGATCGAGAACAGGCCGCGGCCGGCGGCGGCCTGCTCGATCGGCAGCACGTTGCGCAACAGGCCGGGAAAGCTCACCAGGAACGGCAGCGGGTCGGGGCCCATGGTGACGAAGCCGGTTTGCAGCGTCATTTCGGCGGGCGTACGCGGCTGCGACGTCGCCGAACCGGCCTGGCCGACGACGACGCGCGCGTGCTTGATGGCATCGGCCAGCACGTCGTCATTGCTGGGCAGGCCGCTCAATTTGGCGCGGGTCTCGTCGTCGAGGCCACGGAAGCTCTCGGCCGCGACCGCGGGCGACATGCGGTCGGGCTCGGGAAAGATGATGTCAAAGCCGACCACGAGCGCGCCCTGCTCCTTCAGGCGCGTGATCAGGTCGGCCACCACGGTCCGCGGCCACGGCCATTGCCCGATCTCCTTGAGGCTTGCTTCGTCGATATCGACGATGGCGACCGGGCGGATCGTCTGCTCGCGCGGGCGCAGCACCTGAAACAGATCGAAGGTGCGCAGCCGCAGTTCCTGCAGCGGCGGCGGGTCGAGCACGCGCAGCGGCACCAGCGCGAGCAACAGCACCGTGCACACCGCCCGCGCCAGACTGACCTGTCGCGCCCAGCGGGCTAGCGTCTTCATGATCGATCGGCCCCGGAATGACGATCTGAGTTTATATTATTTCTCGCGGAAGGAGCGCATCAACTGGTCGCGCAGCGGCTTGACCAGGTAGGACACCAGCGTGCGGTCGCCGGTCTGGATGAAGGCTTCGACCGGCATGCCCGGCGTCAGCTTGACCGCGCCGAGGCGCTCGACCTCGTCGGCGGTGATCGCGATGCGCACCAGGTAGTAGCTCTGGCCGGTGCGCTGGTCGACATTGGTATCGGCGGCAACGCGCTGGATGGTGCCGTTGAGCTCCGGCGTGGTGCGCTGGTTGAACGCCGAGAAGCGCAACACCACCGGCTGGTTGAACGCCACCAGATCGATGTCCTTGGGCTCGACCTTGACCTCGACCGAGAGCGTGTCAGATTCCGGCACGATCAGCATGATCTGGTCGCCGGCTGAGATCACGCCGCCGACCGTATTGGCCGTCGACTGGAACACGGTGCCGTCCTGCGGCGCGCGGATGTCGATACGGCGGAGCTGATCTTCCGCCGTTATCTTGCGCTCGACGGCTTCGCCGATCTTGCTGTCGGTCTCGCGCAATTCCTTGGCGACGTCGCTGGTGAATTGCTGATCGATCTGGAGGATTTGCAGCTGGATCTCGGTGATCCTGCCCTTGGCCTCCGCGGCATTGGCGATGAGCGCACCGCGTTCGCCCTGGATCTTGGCTTCGTCACGCTCGAGCGAGGTGAGCCGATTGAGCTGGACCAAATTCCTCTGCCAAAGGTCGCGCACACCGGCGAGCTCCTGGTCGATGAAGCCGAGCTCTTTGGCCTTGGCGTCCTGCTGCGCGACGAGCCCGGTGATCTGCTCCTGCAATTGCTTGACGCGCTCCTGCAGCTGATTTTTCTGCCCGAGCCGCGCGGTGCGCCGCAATTCGAACAGCTTGCGCTCGCTATCCATCGCGTCTTTGACGTCCGCATTGTCGATGCTGTCGGCCAGTTCGCGCGGCACCGCCACCGTATCGGCGCCGTCGCGTTCGGCGCCGAGGCGGGCCTTGCGCGCATAGAGCTCGTTGAGGCCCTTGGTGACGATGGCGAGGTTGGCGCGCGTCACGGTCTCGTCGAGCCGAATCAAAATATCGCCGGCCTTGACCCGGTCGCCGTCATGCACGCGTACTTCGCCGACGACGCCGCCGGTCGGATGCTGCACCTTCTTGATGTTGGAATCGACGACGATGGTGCCCTGCGCGATCAGGGCGCCGGAGATTTCCGCGGTCGAAGCCCAGCCGCCCAAGCCGACCGCCAGCACCGCCACCAGCACGCCGCCGATGGCAATGTGCTTGCGGATCGAAACCTCGGAGCTCGAAGACGGGTTGCCGAGCTTCAGATAACCGAGCTTCAGATTGGCGATCTTGAATTTGCGGAGCTTGTCGATCATGCCGAGCCACCCTTCTCCGGCACCACCTTCAAGGCCCGCGGCGCTGGCGTCGGCTGGATGACGCGGTTGAGGATCTCCTCCTTCGGCCCAAACTGCTGCTGGCGGCCCTTGGCCATGACCAGGATGTAATCGACGCCGGCAATGGCGCTGGGCCGGTGCGCCACCACCACCGCGATGGCGCCGCGGGCGCGGATGCCGAGAATGGCGCGGGTGAGCGCTTCGTCGCCCTCGGCGTCGAGATTGGAGTTCGGCTCGTCGAGCACGATCAGGAACGGGTCGCGATAGAGCGCGCGCGCCAGCGCGATGCGCTGCGCCTGGCCCGCCGAGAGCGCCTTGCCGTTGTCACCGATATTGGTCTCGTAGCCTTGCGGCAGATTGACGATGAGGTCGTGGACGCCGGCCGCTTGGGCTGCTGCAAGCACGGCTTCCGCATCGGGCGGATCCTCGAAGCGGGCGATGTTCTGCGCCACGTTGCCGGGAAACAATTCGACATCCTGCGGCAGATAGCCGATGTGGCGGCCGAGCGCTTCCGGTGCCCATTGGTCGATGCTGGCGCCGTCGAGCCGGATGCTGCCGCGCACCGGCGACCACACCCCGACCAGCATGCGCGCCAGCGACGATTTGCCCGAAGCCGTCGGCCCGATCACGCCGAGCGCCTTGCCGCCGGTCAGCGAGAAGTTGACGTCCTGGCACACGATTGTCGGACCACCCGGCACCACGACCGCCGCGCCCTGGACGACGAGCGTGCGCGCCGGCGGCTGCAACGGCATCGGCGCATTCTGCACCGGAAGATGCGCCAGCAAATTCGACAGCCGCGCCCAGCTTTGCCGCGCCGCGACAAAACCGCGCCAATTGGCAATGGCGAGATCGATTGGCGCCAGCGCGCGGCCGCCGAGGATCGAGCCGGCAATGATGATGCCCGCCGTCGATTGCTGATTGATCACCAGCCAGGCGCCGACCGCGAGAATGGCGGACTGCAGCAAGAGCCGCAGCACCTTCGACATCGCGCCGAGACCGCCGGCCATATCGCTGGCGCGCTGGCTCGATGCCACGTACTTGCGATTGAGGTCGCCCCAGCGTTGCGCGATGCGCCCGACCATGCCCATGGCCGTGATCGCCTCGGCGTTGCGCCGGCTTGCCTCCATCAGCGCGTTGCGCGCCGCCGCGAATTGGGTGGCGGTGCGGGTCGGCCGCCGCGTCGTCAATTCGGTCAGCACCGTGAGCGTGACCAGAATGATCGCGCCGGTGAGCGCGGTGAGCCCGAGATAGGTATGAAACACGAAGCAGACGATCAGGTAGACCGGCATCCACGGCAGATCGAACAACGCCACCGGGCCGGCGCCGGACAGAAAGCCGCGCACCGTATCGAGGTCGCGGATCGGCTGGGCGCCTTCAGCCCGGCTGCCGGATTTCAGCGGCAGCCGCACGATGGCGTCATAGACGCGCATGCTCATCGCCTCGTCGAGGCTATTGCCGACGCGCACCAGGATGCGGCTGCGGATCGTGTCGATGGCGCCCTGCGCCGCATAGAGGCCCGCAACCAGGATCAACAGCGCGATCAGCGTCGGCACGCTGCGGCTCGGCAGCACGCGATCGTAGACTTCCAGCATGAACAAGGCGCCGGAGAGCATCAGCAAATTGCTCACGCCGCTGAACACGCCGATAGCGATGAAAGCTTTCCGGCACGCAATCAGCGCCGCGGCAAGTTCGGAACCTGCCGGCGCTTGACGAAGCGGACCGAGGGATTGAGCCATCAGGGGTGCGTACCACCGTTAAGGGGCTTACCACCACGTCCCGCCTGCAAAAGACGGGCCGCGGATGCACGAATCGCGGCGTCAAACTCCGACCAGGAGCGCCGGGATCATCATACCCTTAGTTAACGAACCGGTGGGGCCGGTTCACCGCCATTAGTTAACGGCGGCAACGGACTTAGCGGCGGCCGGCCGCAACCGGTTGCGGACAGCCCTTGCCATGGAAATATTCCTATGACGCCGCGCGCGCGCAGCGTCCAGCCGCCATCGCGCAGCGCTGGCAACTCAGGCTCGCGCAACTCGTCGCTGCAAAAGAAGTATCACGACACCGGCCGAGGCCTAAAGACCTCGACCGATGCCGCTGCTACTGCGAAGCTTGAATTGCTGTCGTCTAAATCAGGAACGGGAATCGAGTGACAGCCCGATGCTGAATGCCTTCTGCCGCGTCGCGCCTTCGGACCGACGCAGCTTCTTGGCAATTCTGCCCGCCGTCGTCTTCTTGCGTGCCATCGCCTTCAGATCGCGGAGCTCGCTTGCAGTCCAAGCGCGCCGCTTTTTTGGTCTCTTCGCCATAAAGCCTCCCTTTCAACAAAGGTAGTTTGTATCCCTTACGGGAGCGGATGAAAAGTGAGCAGATAGGATGTGATCATGATGGATAGTCATCACGATGATTGTTGTCGAGCCATAACTTGCCGATGGGGCCGCACCTAAGGCAAGTCAAGTTAAGAAACCGTTTGTTAGATTGTTCTTAGCGCGCCGCAGACGCCGACGCAAATGCAACTTTCACGACTGTCCTGCCCATTCTTGACATATCGCGATCACAGGCGCAGCCGGCGCCGCGATTATGACAAGCAAAAAGATTTGGACCGCTGCGGCAAATAGCGGAGCAAATCTCCGCTGCCAACGTTATTTCCGACATTATTTGGACCCATTGATCGGCAGGATATATGTGGAACAAGCTTCACGTCGGCCGAGTGTCAATTGGCGGCGAATCGGATCGGGACATCCGGGAGATCGGAATGACAAAATTTGCGCGGGCGGCAGCCTTCTGGTTGCTCGTCATCCTGGCGTTGACATTGGGTCAGCACGCGAGCCAGGCGGCGGAACAGCGCTTCGCGCTGGTGATCGGCAACGACGAATACCGGACGGCGAAACTCGCCACCTCCGCCAACGACGCCGGTCTCGTCGCCGACGCGCTCCAATCCGCCGGATTCACCGTCACCGGCGCGCGCAACCTCGATCAAGCAACGCTGCGGGAATCCTTTCGTGAATTCATCGGCCAGGTGTCGGCCGCCGGACCGGATGCGGTGGCGCTGGTCTATCTCGCCGGCATCGGTCTGCAATTCAACGGCGAGAATTATTTCGTTCCGGTCGACGCCGACATCCAGCGCGACGTCGACGTCCCGCTCCAAGCGATACGGGTTTCGGATTTCACCCAACCGCTGGCGTCGCTGCCGGGCCGCGTCAAGATCGTCATCCTCGACGCCGCGCGGCAGAATCCGTTCGGCGGCGGTAATCAGCCGCTGGCCGGCGGCCTGGCGCTCGTCGAGCCGATGCCCAGCATGGCGATCGCGTTCAACGCGGCGCCGGGCACGGTCGCTCCCGACGAGCAAGGTCCTTACGGCGCTTACGCAACGTCGCTGACGGAAATGATCGCGGCCGGCGGGCTTGGCCTCGACGATCTGTTCGCGCGGCTTCGCCTGAGAGTCAGCGATCTCACCCAGGGCGCCGAAATTCCCTGGTACGCGTCGCAGATCGACGGCCCGTTCTTCATGACCGAGCTCGCCGCAGGCGCGCCGCCGCCGCCCAACGTCATGCCGATCGCCGACGTACGCGCCAAGCCGATCCGCGATTTTCCGAGCGTCGACGACGCCTACGCCGCGGCGCTCGATCGCGACACCATTGACGGCTACCAGCAATTCCTCGCCGTCTATCCGAACAGCCCATACTCCGCGCGCGTCGCCGGCATGCTGGCGGTGCGCCGCGAGGCGATCATCTGGCGCCGCTGCATCGTCGCCGACACGCCGCCGGCCTATTGGTCGTATCTGCGCCGCTATCCGAACGGGCCCCATGTCTGGGATGCGCGGCGGCGCCTGGCGATGCTGTCCGCCGCCTACGACCCGCCGCCTGATTTCGCCTATTACGATTTCGGCGTGCCGCCGCCGCCGCCGGACGAGCTCGGCTATATCGACCAGCCGGTCATCATCTTCGCCGGGCCGCGCTACGCGCCGCCGCCGCGGCCGCCGCTGTTCTTTCTGCCGCCGCGGCCGCGCGAATTCGCCGTGCTGCCGCCGCCACCGCTGCAGCGCGAACGCTTCTCGCTGCCGACCCCCGCCGGTCCGGCCGTGCCCGCTTTCGTGCGGCCGCCGCGCTCGGTCGAGTTCCACGGACCGCCGCCGGGAGCGCCCGGCGCCGGACCCGAGGGACGCCAACAGCGCGTCTCGCTGCCAACCGCGGTGACGCACGCGCCGCGATCCGGCCCGCCGCCCGGAGCAGGCTTCCACCCGGCACCGGGTGGTCCCTCGACCTTGGCGCCGCTTCCGACTCCCCCGCGTGCCGGACCGGGCGGGCCTCCGCCGCCGCCACCGCCGCCCTCGAATGCCTTTGTGAAACCGGGGTCACCGCCGCCGCCACCACCGTCACGCAACGGTCCGGGAGCGGCATCGGTGAAACCTGGACCGCTGCCGCCGCCTGGTCAGCCGCAGCCGAGCACGGTGAGGCCGTCGCCTCTCCCGCCGCCGCCGCCGCCACGCAACACATTGACGCCGGCGCCGACCACGGTGCATCCGGCGCCACCGCCGCCGCCGGCATCACCGCCGCCACCTGCTTTCCATCCGCCGCCGCCGGCACCCGTGACGGTGCACCCGGCGCCGCCGCCCCCACCACCCCCACCGCCGCCGCATCCAGCGGCTCCGGCGCCGGTGACCGTGCACCCGGCACCACCGCCGCCACCGCCACCGCCGCAGAACCAGCAGCGTCCGGCAGCGGCTCCGCCACCGGCCGCCGGCAGGCCGGCACCGTGCCCGCCCGGCAAACGGCCGACGCCTGAGGGTTGCAAATAGCCCGCCGATAATAATGAAGACGGTTGCGGGCCGGCAGACGCTCTCGGCGTCACCGGCCCGCGCTATTTCCGACGCCGTGCGCGCGCAGCAACTGCGCGCTGCGGTGCCAAAGTCCTAACGATTGCGAAAGGTCCTCGGGCTATTTTGCAATGCGATCCCAGAGGGATTGAGTTTGATGCAAACCATTATCCTGAGCTGCATATTCGGTGCCGTGTGCGCTATGATCCTCTGGGTCGTCGGCTCGGCCGCCGCCAAGCACGATCTGATGATCCGGCGCGGCGGCGGACTGCTTCCGCCCGAGGAGTTTTAAGCGCGGCGAGTTGTTGCTCCGATGCGCACCGCTTTCCTTGCAGCCTTCAACGTCATCCTGCTCACGGCGACCGGCACCGGCGCGCAAACCGCAATGCCGTCGTGTCACGGCGCGCAACAGCCCAAGATGGTCGCCGAACTGATGTTCGGCCGCGACATCGGACATGGCGTCGGCGTCAGCGAATCCGCGTGGCAGCTTTTCGTCACGCGCGAACTGGTGTCGCGCTTCCCCGACGGCTTGACCATCATCGACGCGGTCGGGCAGTGGCGCGATCGCGACAGCGGCAGGATCGTGCATGAGCCGTCGAAGCACGTCGAGATCGTGCTGCCCGGCAATAAAGACGACGATGCGCGCCTCGACGCCGTCGTCGCCGCCTATAAGCTCACATTCCACCAGCACTCGGTCGGCGTCATCGTGCGGCCGGCCTGCGTCGCGTTTTAGCTCGCCCGCGAGCCCGAAACGCCGCCAAGGGGCTTGCAGCCGGCGGGGCGCCTTCCTAGTTTCCCATACACAGGAGCACCGCAGCGAGGAAGCGAGCTAGTCATGAGTGTTTGCCCCGATGAACTCAAGCTCGTTGCCCTTGACCGGGACGACATCGAGGTGGTGTCGGCCCATGTTCAGGACGCGCTGGTGCGGGTCGGCGACGTGCTTTGGCTGCCGCGCGAACATCGCTTCGTCATGGCGCTCAACCGTTTCGACTGGATGACGGTGGTCGATGCCAAGCATGCCGCGGAATACCGGCGCTGCCGCACCGCACTGCGGTTCGAGCGCGTGCTCGGCTGCAAATGCCGCGGTCTCGATCAGTCGGACAAAGAGGCGCGGCTCAATCTTCTCGCCGTCGAATTCGCCGAGCGCGATGCGCCGGCGGGGACCGTAACGCTGACCTTCTCCGGCGGCGGCGTCATTCGTCTCGACGTCGAATGCCTGGAAGCCGAGCTCGCCGATCTCGGCGAAGTCACCACGGCGGCCATCTGCCCCGATCACTTTGCCGGCGGATCGGTAACGGCTTGAGCAGTCATTCCGCCGCGGCGACGTGCGGCCGGTGCGTCGTCGGCGACGCAAACAGCTTCATCAGCACCACGATCACTGCGAGCGTCGCCGCATAGACGATGAGCTGCATGGCGGTCGGCTGATCGACATAGCCGATCAATGTATGCAGCGCCCGGCCGAGATAGCTTGAATCGCTCAAGAGCCATGACGTGTCCCACACCGTCTCGTCGAGCGCGGTGAGGATATTGGCCTGTTCGAGGAAAGCGATGGCCTGCGCCGCCATGCCGGCGGCCAAAAGCGCGATCAGGGCGCTGGTGACACCGAACAGGTAACGCGTCGGAATAGTGACGAGACCCAGATAGGTCGCGAGACAAACCAGCGAGCCGAGGACCAGCCCGATGAAGCCGCCGAACACCATGGCGAGACTCGCGCCGCCCTGCGCCGCCGCCACGCCATAGAGGAACAGCACCACTTCGGAGCCCTCGCGCAGCACCGCGATCGCCACCACGCAGCCGAGCGCGGCCAGCGACTTCGAGCCCTCGACCACCGCCTCACCCGCCGCGCGCAACTCGGCCGCCATCTCGCGGCCGTGCCGCGCCATCCAGACATTGTGCCAGGTCAGCATCAACACGGCGAAGCCGAGGATCGAGGCGTTGAAGATTTCCTGGCCGTTGCCGCCGAACAATTCCGACAGACCACCGGTGAACAGCGCCACCACGCAGGCGCCGAGCACGCCGGCGGCGACGCCGCCAAAAATCCATAGCCCGCGGCCCGGCACGCCCGCGGTCACGGCCATGATGATGCCGACGATCAGGCCGGCCTCAAAAACCTCGCGGAAGACGATCAGCAGCGCGGCGAGCACGGGCACCTCATGTCACGATTCATGGCACGATCAGAAAACCCTGCGTCTCATGGTGGAAGTCGTCGAAGAAGTTGTAACGGCCCGGTTGCTGCGGCCTGACATGGACGACGGCCTCGCTGCCATTGGGCACGATCTTCTCGAAATGCAGGTCGCTGCTTTCGAACTCGGAGACGATGCCGTTCTGGTTCTTGACATGAAATTCGATCGGCACGCCGGCCGGCGCATGCACTTCGGCGGGATCGAACTTGTGATCCTTCAGGGTTAACGACAGCGTGACCGTATCGTCAGCGATCGCGGCGCGCGGAGTGGCAACCGCTGCCGTCGCGAGCGCCGCCAGAGCGAACAAGCCGATGCTGCGGCCGAACTTCACGCTTTTCCTCCGGTCATGACAGCTATCGCGGGCGTCCGCCGATTATTCCATGGAGTGGGGCAACACGGGCGTTTTTGTCAATCGAAAAGCCCAATATTAGAATTGTTATAAGAACCGAGTGCTGATAGGCGTCATCGCACCCGACAGGTCAGACCATGGCGATCCGCCTCGACACACGCTCGGCCGATTTTGCGCAAAAGTTCCGCGCTTTTCTCGACGGCAAACGCGAGACGTCCGCTGACGTCGAAGCGGCGGTGCGCGCCATCGTCGCCGACGTCATCGCGCGGGGCGATCGGGCGTTGCAGGAGTACACGCAGAAATTCGATCGGCTCGATCTCGACCGGGCCGGGCTCAGAGTGACCCCGGAAGAAATCGCCGCCGCGGTGAATGACTGCGCGCCTGCCGCGCTCGACGCGCTCAAACTCGCCCGCGACCGCATCGAGGTTTTTCATCGCCGGCAGGTGCCGCGGGACGATCGCTTCACCGATCCGCTCGGCGTCGAACTCGGGTCGCGCTGGACGGCGATCGACGCGGTCGGCCTTTATGTGCCGGGCGGCACCGCCGCCTATCCGTCCTCGGTGTTGATGAATGCGGTGCCGGCCAAGGTCGCCGGCGTGCCGCGGATCGTGATGGTGGTGCCGGCGCCCGGCGGCGTGCTCAACCCGCTGGTGCTCGCAGCCGCAAAACTCGCTGGCGTCGATGAGATTTATCGCATCGGCGGCGCGCAAGCGGTCGCGGCGCTGGCCTACGGCACCGAGTCCATCCCGCCGGTCGCCAAGATCGTCGGACCCGGCAACGCCTATGTGGCTGCAGCGAAACGCCTGGTGTTCGGCAAGGTCGGCATCGACATGATCGCCGGCCCCTCCGAAGTGCTGATCATCGCCGACAGCACCGGCAACCCAGACTGGATCGCCGCCGATTTGCTGGCCCAGGCCGAACACGACGCCAGCGCGCAAGCGATCCTGATGACCGACGACGAAAAGCTCGCCGGCGCGGTCGAACGCGCGGTGGAGATTCAACTGGCCCGATTGCCGCGTGAAAAAATCGCGGCCGCGTCGTGGCGCGATTTCGGCGCGACCATCATGGTGCGCGATCTCAACGAAGCGATGCCGCTGGTCGACGCCATCGCGCCCGAGCATCTGGAAATCGTCGCCGCCAATGCCGACGAACTCGTCAAGCGCATCCGCAATGCCGGCGCGATCTTCATCGGCGCGCACACGCCGGAAGCGATCGGCGATTACGTCGCCGGCTCCAATCACGTGTTGCCGACCGCACGCTCGGCGCGTTTTTCCTCCGGCCTCGGCGCGCTCGATTTCATGAAGCGCACGTCGATCCTCAAATGCGGACCAGAGCAATTGCGCGCGCTTGGCGACGCCGCGATCACGCTCGGCACCGCGGAAGGGCTCGACGCCCACGCCCGTTCCATCGCCATCCGGCTTAATCGCTGATGGCGCGCGCCCCCCGCAAAGAACAAGCCGGCCGTCTTGCGGCAATCACGCTTGATGAGGCTTCGCTCGGCAGCTCGACCGACGACATCGAGCACGAGCGCCGGGTGGCGATCTACGACCTGATCGAAGAGAACAGTTTCCGCCCCGTGGACCACGACGGCGGGCCTTATGCGCTGCATCTGGGCATGCGCGGCGACCGCCTCGTGTTCGACATCCGTTTGACCGACGGCACGCCGGTGATCGCGCACATGCTGTCGCTGGCGCCGTTCCGCCGCATCGTCAAGGACTACTTCACGGTCTGCGACAGCTATTATTCGGCGATCCGCACCGCGACGCCGGATCGCATCGAAGCGCTCGACATGGGCCGCCGGGGGCTGCACGACGAGGGCTCACGCATCGTGATGGAACGGCTCAAGCGCAAGGTCGACGTCGATTTCGGCACCGCGCGGCGGCTGTTCACATTGATCACGGTGCTGCACTGGAAGGGTTGAGCGGTTCGATGGCGGCAGCGCGACCGCTCGCGGTGCTGTTTGCCTGCGGGCTCAATTCCGTGCGCTCGCCGATCGCGGCGGGTTTGTTCGGGCAGATGTTCGGCCGCTCGACTTATGTCGGTTCGGCCGGCGTGCGCAAACGCGAGCTCGATCCGTTCGCCGTCGCCGCCATGGCGGAAATCGGCATCGACATTTCGCGGCACAAGCCGGTCACCTTCGAGGAGCTCGACGAGTGGGAAGGTCTCAACTTCGATCTCATCGTCACCTTGGCGCCGGAAGCGCATCACCGGGCGCTGGAGCTGACCCGCACCAGCGGTGTCGAAGTGGAATATTGGCCGACCGCGGACCCATCCGCCGTCGAAGGCAGCCGCGCGCAACGGCTCGATGCTTATCGGGAAGTGCGCGACCAGCTGCTGGCACGAATCCGCGAGCGTTTCGCCGGGCCGCGGACCGGCAATGAGTAAAAAGCTGAGCCACGTTTCCCGGATGCAGTGCAGCGCGCAGCGATGCACTGCTGATCCGGGATCGTTCCAGGCTTGGCGCTTGTTGCGATCCTGGGTCTGCAGCGCACCACTTCGTGCTGCGCTGCGCCCGGGAAACGATGTCTTTGCCAGTTGTGGAAAGGCCCGTCATCCGCTAGGTTCCGCGCCGATTTTGGCCGAGATTTCGGTTATGGTCGCGGTCAGATGCCAGCAATCTCGGTCCGCGAATGGCCAAAGAAGAACTGTTGGAATTTCCCGGTGTGGTGACGGAGCTGCTGCCGAATGCCACCTTCCGCGTCAAGCTCGAGAACGAGCACGAGATCATCGCCCACACGGCGGGTCGCATGCGCAAGAACCGCATCCGCGTTCTCGCCGGCGACAAGGTGCTGGTGGAAATGACGCCCTACGACCTGACCAAAGGCCGCATCACCTATCGCTTCAAGTGATATCGTCGCCGGAACTTCCTCACCACAAGAGTGCTCAGCCGTGATCGGCCGTCCAAAATTCGTGCTCGCTTCCGGCTCCCCGCGCCGGCTGTCGCTCGTCAACCAGGCCGGCATCGAGCCCGATGCGCTGCGCCCGGCCGATATCGACGAGACGCCGAAGCGCGGCGAGCTGCCGCGCGCCTGCGCCACGCGGCTCGCCCGCAACAAGGCGGAAGCCGCGCTCAACATGGTGCGCATCGACGAGGAGCTCAAAGGCTCGTACATCCTCGCCGCCGACACCGTGGTCGCGGTCGGCCGACGCATTTTGCCCAAGGCGGAGCTGCTCGACGAGGCGGCGCAATGCTTGCGGCTTTTGTCCGGGCGTAATCACCGCGTCCACACCTCGGTGTGCCTGATCACGCCGAAGGAGACGTTCCGGCAGCGCCATGTCGAAACGCGGGTGCGTTTCAAGCGGCTCTCCGACCAGGATATCGAATCCTATCTTGCCTCCGGAGAATGGCGCGGCAAGGCCGGCGGCTATGCGGCACAGGGCATCGCCGGAAGCTTTTTGGTGAAAATCGTCGGCTCCTATTCCAACATTGTCGGCCTGCCGCTCTACGAGACCATGACGCTGCTCGGCGGCGAGGGTTTTCCGATCCATTTCGGCTGGCTCAACGCGGTGTGATCTTGGCGAGGTCGCGGGCACAGCCCATATTCATGTCATGGTTCCCGTAATGGCAGACGCCAAAACCCGCAAAGCCTGCCCGATCTGCGGCAAACTCACCGACGAGCGGGTCAAGCCGTTCTGCTCGAAACGCTGCGCCGATGTCGATCTGCACCGCTGGCTGTCGGGCAGCTATGCGATCCCGGTGTTGGAGGACGAGGAAGAAGACGAGCGGCGCGACGACAGCGGGGACGCGCCGAATTGATCCAAGCGTTGAATTGATCCAGACCTTGAATTGATCCAAGGGCTATTCTGGACAGCCGAAATTCGAGCCTCTATAAGACGGCGCTCTCGCGTAGAGCGCCTAAAGTGTGCCCAGGTAGCTCAGTTGGTAGAGCACTGCACTGAAAATGCAGGTGTCGGTGGTTCAATTCCGCCCCTGGGCACCACCACCACTTCTCATAGTTTCACGCTCCTCCACATACAGAACAATTTTTATTGCATATTCAATGTCTTATTAGGATTACGCTCCACACTGCTGTTCATGGTGACCTGTGACAAATCTGGGTAGCGAGGGGTAGAATCTGGGGTAGCGCTCTTTCACAAGAAGGTCCTACCCATGCTCACTGTATTCGCAATCGAAAAGGCTCGGCCGAAAGCCAAGTCATACTAACTCACCGACGGGAGTGGATTGCATCTGCTCGTCGAACCGAACGGAAGTAAGTTGTGGCGCTTCCGCTATCACTTCGATCGCAAAGAAAAGATGCTGTCCCTCGGCCGGTATCCTGAGGTTCCGCTGGCGTCTGCCCGTGCCAAGAGAGACGACGCTCGCAAGCTCGTCGCAGCCGGCACCGATCCGTCGCAGCAACGAACGCTCGACAGGATCGCGGCAGCCGCGATCGCGAGGAACACGTTCGGTGCGATCGTTGAGGAATATCTCGCAGAACTGGGAGAGAAAGGCTTAGCCGAATCGACCATGAGCAAGAACCGCTGGCTGCTCCAAGAGCTGGCCGCGCCCCTCTCCAGGCGGCCGATCAACGAAATCAAACCCGCCGAAATTCTTCCCATCCTCAAGCGTGTCGAGAAAACCGGCCGGCGTGAGACTGCACGACGGTTGCGCGGAGCCATCGGCACCGTGTTCCGCTTTGCCATTGCCAACCTCAAAGCCGAAAACGACCCAACGTTCGCGTTGCGTGGTTCGCTTCTCACTCCGCAAGTACAGCATCGAGCGGCTATCAGGGACGAACTCCAGTTGGGCGCTCTCATGGTGTCGATCGACGAATACGACGGCTGGCCGACGGTTCGTGCAGCTCTTCAGATCATCGCGCTCACCATGACGAGGCCGGTCGAAATTCGCCTCATGCGCCGTTCGGAAATCAACTGGCCCAAAGCCACATGGCAGATTCCGGCGGAACGCATGAAGATAAGGCGGCCACACGACGTGCCCCTTTCGAAACAAGCGCTCGTGGTGCTTCGTGACATCTGGGACCTGTCCCATGGCGGCGAACTGGTGCTTCCGTCTGTCCGATCCGTCGTGAAGCCGCTCTCCGAAAATGCGATGAACTCCGCGCTCCGGAGAATGGGCTACACCAAGGATCAGATGTGCCCGCACGGCTTCCGCTCGTCCGCGAGTACGATCCTTAACGAGCGCGGATACGATAACGACGTAATTGAAACTGCCCTCGCCCACCAGGACGAGGACGAGGTCCGCCGCGGCTATAATCGAGCCAAATACTGGCCCCAGAGGGTTAGGCTGCTGCAGGACTGGGCCGACTTGCTGGACGAGTTCAGGAAACTCTCGGCCACCGCAAAGGTCGCCTGACATCACTGGCCCGCTCATCTTTGCGGGCCAGTTCTTTTATCCGTACTTCCTATGTGCAGCTATGTTCACATTGCCGAATCCTGCATTTCAACCTATGTTCTGCCCGCCTGCTAGTTGGCCCTGTGCGCATCAGCGTGCAGGTCCCTGCGGCGCCGGCGTCGCTCTTCAATGGAGCACGTCGATGCAACAGGTGAGAAAACTGGTATCGAAGAAGGAGCTCAAGACCGTCCACGGCATCCCCTATTCCTTCGCGCACATCGCGCGCCTGGAGAAGGCCGGCACGTTTCCCAAACGGATACAGCTGGGCGCCTGCAGGGTCGCATGGTGGGAGGACGAGGTCGAAGACTGGAAGTCTTCACGCCCCCGAGCTGCATAAACGAGCGGCGCGGTCGCGGCGGCGGCCGATGAGCCTGCTCATGGCCGACATCGCGACGACCCGGAAAGCTGTTTGGTTCTACAACCTCGAAGTCGCATTGCTCGTCGATGGTGGCTATCAGGTTTCCCTTACGGCCACGACGGTCGACGAGGAGGAGCCACAGCTCATCTGCCAAGAGATACTCGATGAACGTGCGGCCACGATCGACGACGTAATCGCAAGGCTCGCACAGGTTCTATCGATCTCGTCTTGCCCGCTACCTTATCATGACGTTGGAGCTGCGGCCGGAAAGTGAACGGTCATGTGAGCGACGCCGGTAAGCGGTCTTCGAAGGTTTGTTGGGCCGACGAGCCCCGCGATAAGTGGGGCTCGCTCTTTTTTAATTGTTCTGGACGCCTCTATAGACTTCGCGTCGTTTGTAGCGACGACCCGCATTTGAGCGCGATTCATCTCGCTTTCAGCTCGACCGACCTGGGTCCTTTGGACGGTATGGGTGCGATGAACGTATCGAGCCAGGTACGAATTGGGTGATGGCTTGGGCTCGGTGCCCGCTCGATCTTGGTTCATAGGGCCATTCGCGCTCGTTATTACCTAGGGGGCGATACAATTGCCGCAGTGGAGGCGAGCTGTTGAGGGCAACGCCTTGCAAAAGTGCTGGTTTGATCGCCTTCAAAAAGCGCTACCGGAACACATTCTTCGCTCCCATCACGCTTCATAAACAACCTCACACCGGCCGAGTGCGCCCGCAAGAGAGTCAAATGAAGTCGCAGGGCGTTTTGAAACACCTCGCTTTCAGTACGAACTCCCGCCGTGAACTTTATTTCTTCGAACGCCCGGGCCGAAGTTGGCGACAGCGAAATCATGATTTTTCTTGTCGATCCGTTCCCGTGCCCGACGGCGCGGCGTTTGGGCTTGTTCGTTCTCCACGCGCCTGCGGCAGTCGGACCTCTAGACCGCCGCCGGTCAATCGAAAATACAACATCCATAAGAACCTCCCTTTCGACTACGCGATATCAGGCACGAGACGCGGATGGGCGTCTGCCCTCAGCTACCGTAGGTAGGTTTGGTATTCTTTGTCAACCAAATACGTATGGTGTAAGATTATATACGCCAATGCCTTCCCATGGACTTCTATTGTTGATCATGATATAGGCAATTCTAACGATCCGCCCTGGGGGAGAATATCGTGCCAAAATCAACGGATTGTCCGCCTGAGTCTCTGGGAGGAGAGCCTGATGCCAAACGACAACGATGGCCGGCAGCCTAATGAGAGGGCTTCGCCGCAAGTTTATCGCTATTGGAGGCTCTCGCTCGATGAACTGGCAATTTGGTGCAAGATCGAGTTGCCATGCTTCAAGGGATTAGAAGTCGCCCCGGCAACCGAGGCCGGCCGTCCACTTCACTAGGAAGAGGCTTCCGTTGAACAGACGCCCTCACCGAGCGCATCCTGTAGGGAGAACTGCCCGGAATGAAAAAGGGCCAGCCAAAAGCGGCTGGCCCTAGGTTACTCGTCGGCTGTAAAAAGCGTAACAGGAACACATTCTTCGCTCCCATCACGCTTCATAAATAGCCTTACGCCGGCCAAGTGCGCCCGCAAGAGAGTCAAATGAAGTCGCAGGGCATTTCGAAACACCTCGCTATCCGTATCGGCGTCCGTCGCTTGCTTCAGTTCTTCAAACGCCCTCACCGAGCGCTGCGAGAGTGAAATGGTGACCTTTTTCTTCCTAGAGCCTCCGTCTCCATTTTGTAGATCACGTCGCACTCGCTCATTGGCTTCGAGCCTCCCCCTATCCGTTGGACTCTGAGGAGGCTTTACGAGTCGGTCGGGACTGGGTGCTACGGTCATCATTATCTCCAAGAACTATTGCCTTTAACGACTTTTTCCCGGACGCTCGACCTGGGAAATTCCTCATGGTTCCGGGAAAACACTTCGTATCAGGCGATTTTCACTGACCACAAGGTATCAATGGATTCGTCGAAAGTCAACCTTCTTCATCTTTGGGATGCGTATTCAAAGCCTGTAGCTTCCGACAGAAGATTTTGGTCGACTTAAGCCAGATTATTGGCCTACAATCGGAGCGTCGCGAGTCGACTCACATCTTTCCGACGTTGGGTAAGACTCAGCATCGCTTTGGAGGGCATCAATGGCGAAGAAGGCGAAGAAGGCTACGTATCAGCACCAGGCACCGGCGAATAACGCGGCCTGGATAATCCCCAAAACCAGCCGATGGCACCAAGGAGAAATTGCCCATGGCCAGAGGAACTCTTCCTAGCAAAGCTAAAAGGCGGGTAAGCAGCAAGAAGACAAAGACGACCACTACAGCTCGACCAAGGTACCCGCTGTCGCTTAATCAACTCATCGTCTTCAGCAAAACTGCTGAAGAACGCTTCCTAGGCCTTCAGGTCTTGCATACAGACGAGGAGCAATTGGCACACGTAGATTACCGACACCTACCCTAAGGATATCCTGAAAAATGTTTTGCACTCATTTGCGACATAACGGCGCTTCGCTATCAGACACCTCAAGTGAATTAACACCGAGGCGCCGACTACCATCGCATCGACTCGATATGGCTCTTCTCGCCAATGTGCGGTATGACCATATGTGAGTTAGGTTTTTCCTAGTTTGGTTGGAAGTGGGAATCCCATGCATGGCGTTCGATTAGAACTAAACCAATTTATCAAACTGACTCACGTCGATACTGAACGCTTCGACGATTTGGATATTGTGAGGCTGCCTGAAAAGGTCGCAGGTGTGTTAGCTCCCGATCTGTGCTTTGCCATAGCCGCCGCGCTCGCAAAAAAATATCTCCCAAACGCCAACGACTCGACCATTCATGAGTTGGCCACTAGGTCGTGTTCTGAGCTTGCTTTTCCTTCCTCTGAGAAAAAGGATGCCGCTGCCGAAAGATGGAGAGATTATCTGCTTGGAGCTAGCCTAGTTATCAATCCATTGCCTCAAGAAGTCAGAGCTACGTTCTATCTATCTGACTCGGATGCATTAAGATCTGATTGGATAACTGTTTGGTCGCGCACTCGTGATGTTTGGATAGCGGCGTCAAACATTCGCGATTGGCTATTTCAAAGCCGAGGAAAGGTTGCCCTTCATGACGAACCCAGCCAAAGAAGAGACAGCCCGTTCAGGCGAACCGAACAATAATGGCGATGTTCTTGCATCGCTAGACGACGAAGTCATACCGCAAGTTCTAGACGCAGCGCTCCGAGCCGCTGGTGTCGACACGCAGGATCCCAAGGTCTCATTGGCGATCAGTGTCCTACTCTTCAGTGCGCAATTGCAGGTAATGCCGCCGGACTGGCTAACAGCTGATCCGCAACTCCGTGAACGGTTTATCCAATGGACGGCAGATCAGCATCAACATCGACACCACCTAGAGAAAATGAAGACTGAGCGCTCCGAGTCCCGCTTAGACAAAGCCCAAATCTTTACTTTCATCATTGCTTTCTCTGGCCTAGTGGGCGCGACACTTACTGCCGTTCTGGCTCATGCGCAATGGGCGTCCGCGATACTAGCAGTAGCGGCTATCGGCGGACCGACCGCGGCGACTATTTTAGCCGGAAACGCAACATGGAATCCATTTTCTGAATTTACTTCGAAGTCCTCACCGCGAAATAAACTGGGCAGAGGGCGCACGCGACCGGAGTGATAGCGCATAATTAGGACTGAACTTACATAAATCCGCCGCACCCACATTGGGCTAATCTTTCTGCCTTAGAATAGCTTGACCACAAAAGAAAAGTGCGACTTGCTGCTTAGCATCGTCTCTGAGAAACCCAAAGAAGGATTCAAAGAAGTCGTGCAGTCCCTGCTGCCCCTTCGCCTTTGCAACCTCTCGCGCAATTATTACGAACACTTCGGCACCAGCCTCTTCATCGTAAGCTAGTTTCGTCACAAATCCCTTGATGCTCTGAATTTCGAATCGGCGCAGTTGCATCTGGACAAGCTCGCCAATATCCGAGGAACCCATCAATTTTCTTCCTCTTATTACTTATGAGGTAGGTTCATTCCAACCCGCTTGATCTCCCATTCTAACGTGACACCGGATTTCTTCTTAACTCGCTTTCGAATGACTTCGCCGACCCTTTCTAAACTTGCCGCGGAGGCAGCGGAACGATTGACCAGAAAATTAGCATGGACCGAGGATACTTCAACGCCACGAGCGCGTTTGCCCTTACACCCAGCCATATCAATGAGTTGCCCGGCCGAATGGCCTCCCGGATTCTTAAAAGTTGAGCCGCCTGTGCGCTCTCTGACCGGCTGGGTAGATTCACGGGCTTTTCGTATTCTGTTCATTTCTTCGAGAACCATTTCTGGAGCCTTAGACTCACCTCTAAGCACGGCTAGCGTAAAAATATGGTCGGAAGGCACCTCGCACTCTCGGTAGCGGAATCCAAGTTGCTCATTAGAAAACACGTGAATTTTGCCATGCCGATCGACTGTGCGCGCCTCGACAACGACATCCTTCATCTCCTGACCATAACAGCCGCCATTCATTCTCAACGTACCGCCAACGGAACCGGGTATTCCGCAAAGAAACGAAAGACCGCCAATGCCTAAGCGCTGTGCTGCGTGTGCCACTCTCACATCCGGCACAGCAGCCCCAACTCGAAGACATGTCGTTCCCTCTCTCTCAAGTTCATAAAAGCCACTTCCAAGACGCACCACGACGCCGGGGATTCCTCCATCTCGAATTATTAGATTCGATCCGCGGCCTATCACCGTGACGTCTAGACTTGGCGTCAGACGACTCAAGAAATAAGCAAGGTCGTTTTCGTCCTTAGGTCTAAACATTACTTGAGCAGGGCCGCCGACGCGAAAGTTATTATATCTGCTAAGCGATTGGTTTGCGACAAGGGTGCCAAGCAATTGCGGCATCACTTCTGCCAATTCTGGCACTATATCAGGAAAGCTCGCGATATCCATTGGACAATTAGCTGTGCCTTCGTGGGCGAGACTCGAGGTGCAAGCGACCCCGCTATCGGCCTTGTTAGTCACCCCACATCCAACCCCTCTCGATGGAGATAGCATCCAGATTTTTGGCTGCCATGGCAGTTTTTATGGCCTTACAATCCGTGTCTTCCGGATCGAGAAATTTGGAGCGCACCAGACCCATATTCTTTGAATACCATTCGCTCCGTCCATCTTTTACAATAAGCGCTTTAGCAGCGAATGGTCTTGCATTCTTCCTGGTTGAGGAAAGCACAATTCCGTACCAATCGTCTGGCGTCCACCTTAGAATACTGAACCTAATCACTCCCTGCCGAAAGCTTATGAGTGAAATATTTCCAGGTTGACCAACGAGTACGAATCCTCGGTGTTCGAAAAAGGTGTTATTTTCGTCATCGAGATTGCTCTGATCGAAATCTTTATGCATTCTGGCGATCTGCCCAAATACAAGCATCCGCCTAGTCGGATCGAACCGAACGTCCAAGAACCCATCACTGAGTTCGAAGGTAGTATCATCCTTCGGATACGATCGAAAGTATCGATACTTGCCCGTGTAAATTTTGTAATTTTCTGCACCGATGCTGCCAGTTATTCTCGCTAAGTCGCCGTACAGGTGCTTATTGAACCAAGGATAGATCATCCAAATAATCTTCTCCTTAGTGCCCTCCGTAAAATCCTCAGCTTTGCTTGCCAACACGCTCGGTAATAATGAGCCCCTTTTGAAGAAATGTGCTCTGATCGTTTTTTTATCGAACTGAGTCAGCAAATCCTTTTCCAGTCCACTATTGTCCTTTTCAAAGCGTACCGCGAGTTCCGCGACCGCGCAGAAAAAAGCTGTGTTGAACTTGGCCGATCTGGCGTCGCCAAGGATCAGTGGCAAGCCGAGCAATCCTGCCCGTTCGACAATGTCGTATTTGCTCTTCTGTAATGCCCTCACTCTATCGATCAGTTCAGTAGGGGGAATCTCATCTACCTTTCTGGAAACGTCCTTGATCACGTAGTTAGCCCCCGCCGAAAAATTACTCGTTGCCATTTTGGCGTGTGCCAAAACTTCATGCAATCGAAATGTGGGAATTTCCTAGATTTAGGGTCAATTTCCCTCGGGCGACCGATTAGGCCTTCGAAACTAGCGCGATATCAATAAGATGGGACAAGAGCCTGATTGAGACTAACTATCGCTTCAGGCTCGTGATCGGCGCTCACAAGCAGAGAGCTAGCGTGTTCTAGGTCATTTCCGGCTTGCCCCCAATAGCCAACATCTGTGGTTGGGAGCAGTCCGTGCTACGATTCCCGTGCAAGTCAGAGAGCGTGGTGGGTAGAATCTGGGTACCCACCCGAACGAGATGAGGGCATATCGGCGCATACAGACTCACTTGTTCGCAAAATTGACGACGCCCCTGGGCACCAGAGCTTTTCTATCTAGACCCTACCCACCATCTGTCGGTAGTTCGATTCCGTTTCGCGCCGGTGCGCCTTGCGACTTCTGGTGTTTGCGAAGAAGATGGCGATCGATTACATCCAGTCGCACTATGGGGCGGGTCTCGCAGGCTGCGACGGAGTCGTTCGAAGAATACTTCGCGGCCTGGCCGCGACGGCAAACGATCGATGGCACTTAAACAAGAAGCCCTGATTGCGCTCCGCCGGCGTGTCGAGGCGCTGCGCGCCTCGCCATGCGACATGGCGCACGAGAGCGTTCCGGCCTGTCCCAACGGCGATCCCGTGCGAAGCACACGCAGCCCTTCAGGCTTTGCGCGGGTGGGCCTTTGCCTCGAAGCGGGGCGCGCCACAAACCTCGCCTGCAGCCACACGATGGCCCGCTACGTGTTGCGCGACGCGATCATGCAGGTGCCGCGCGAGGGCGACGAAGCTGTGGTTGCCGCGCTGCATGAACTTGAACAAGCGATCAGTCTGCTTGACCACCGCCGTTACGATGCGGAAAGCCGACGGGCCAGCGCCGCGCTGGTGGAGGCGGACGGCGCACCGGCGGAACGCGAAATCGCCGCTCTCGTCGCCGAACACCGCGCCGCCGTGATGCGCGCAGGCGAACTCCGCGATGACGTGTTGCGCCGCATCGACGATGCACTCGCCGCGACGCGGGCAGACACGCCGCCGAACGCGCGAAGGCCAATCCAGAATAGCGGAACAAGAAGAACAAGTCCCTCAAGTGGTCCCGCCGCGGCATCACGCCGATCTGGATGCGCGACGAGATGAAGAGCACCAAGCTCAAGCCGTGGTCGGGATTGCGCTTGCGCACGGTGTCGTCCTGCAGGGGCTGGCTGACCGCCTGATCGACGCCGGGCACCGCGAAATTGATGGGTCATGAAATTCTATTGGCTTCCCATACCGCCCGGCTTGGGTCATGCTTGATGCGTGACGCGTTTACGGTTTTGCTGGGGGGCAAAATCATGACTGATCAAAGCGATAAGTCCAATCGTGAGGTCGCCGACTATATTTCCGCAATGACGGCGCAACTGGCGCAATTGGCGGCGGCGGAACATTTCACCACGCTGGCGCACCTGCTGGAAATGGCTTGGCTCGAATCGGAGCAGCTGTGTGGACGTGACTCGGTGGCGCCGCCGTGCCATTCCGCCAACGGATGATCGTTACCCGGCGAACCAATCGGGCAATGCCGGACGACGAATTCGGTTCGCCGAAAAATTTCTTCCGGCGCTTCAGTGTTTGTCGTGCCGGCGCGCCGCGACCGCCAGGCCGAGCGCGGCGCCAAGCGATATGACCGCACCGCTCGCCCACGGCAGTCCGGCGGCCAGCGCATAGAGCCAGGTGCCGATCGCCGGCCCCGCGGCATCTTTCAGATCGTTGACCACGCCGAAGGCCGCCTGGTACGTCGCTTGTCCGGTGCGCGGCGCGAGCTCGGTGATGATCGTCTGAACGAGCGGCGCGGAAAGCATCTGCGCCAGCGCCAAGAGCGTCACCGCGGCAACGAGCCATGGCAGGCCCGCGGAAACGAACAGGCAGGCAAATGCCGCGGCCTGCACCGCGCCGCTCCACAGCACGATCGAAAAGCCGCTCATGCGCTCGCTCGCCTGGGTGATCGGCATCTGCAGCACTACGCCGAGCGCGCCCGCGTAGGCAAAAAGAAGACCGATGCCCGACGCGGTGAGCGTGCCGCCGGCGTCGGCATAGAGCGGCGTGATGGCGGCGATCCAGCTCGCGGCGATCTCCATGAGCGCCACCGGAACGATCAATCGGGCAAGACGGGAATCGCGAAACGCCGCCGTCAGCACCAAGAGCGACTCGTCCTCGTCGTCGTCTTCGCCCGGCGCGGCGGCGGCCGGACGGGTCTCGACAAGGAAGATCGCGACCACCAGCGCACCGGCGAGAATCGTGATGCCGGCGCCGAGAAAGACCAAGCCGAGCGAATGCAGCGCCAGGAGCGCACCCAAAGCCGGCCCCGCCATGCTGCCGGCATTCGACATGACGCGGCGCGCCGCGAAATGCTCACGGCGCGTTTCGGCCGGCACCACGTCGGCGATCACCGTCGAGGCGGTTGGATGCAACACGCTCTCGAACACGCCGATGATGATCAGCGCCGCCGCTGCCGCAGCTGCCCCATGCACCAGATAAAGCAGCAGGAAGCCAAGGCCGACGCCGCAGGTCGACACCAGCAGCACCGGACGCCGGCCGACCTGGTCGGCGATGCCGCCGACGAATGGCGTCGCCAACAGCTCGCCGCCGGCATAGCAGCCGAGTAAGAGCCCGATATATTCGATTGGGATGCCGGCAACCTTGTGCGCCCACAGCGCAAAGAACGGCATGAGAATGCCGTCCGCCACCGCGGCGGCGAAGAACAAAAACATGCCGACCTGCGCCGCGCGCGGCGCGCGCGCAAACACGCTCGGTGCGGAAACCAGGATTTGGAAAAATCGCGTCACGTCGAAACTCCGTACGCTCCCGGCACGCCCGGCGCGGAATGCGGCCGACCGTCGGAGGAGCGCGTTGGTTGACGTGAACGCTTACGGCGCGATGGGTGACGCGCGATGATCCGTTTATCGCGAAGCGCGTCGCCTCGCAAGTCAGTCGATAGATTACAGCGCCGGCAGCACCGCCCGCGACAGATAAAGAAACAGCGCCAGGCCCAACAGCACGAGCAGAACGGCGAGCGCGAGATCGAAGCGCTCGCCGGGACTCGGCACGTCGGTCTCGGTCTCGATGTCCTTGGCGGTTCTGCGGAAACGAAAGCCGGCGATGACGATCATCAGCACGCCGATGCCGATAAAGGCCAGTCCAGCCGTGTTGGCGATCATCTGGCCGTGCGGCGCGGCTTGCCTCAGCGCCAATTGCGGCGCGGCGAGCTGGAGAAACAAATCGAACCGCTCGATCACGAATCCAAATGCCATGACGGCGATGGCGGTGCGGACCCAGGCGAGAAAGGTTCGCTCGTTGGCGGCGTGGTCGCTGTAGCGTTTGATCATGTGGCGTGTCCGACATTGACCTTTGCGGATTATAACGCACGCGGCTTGTAGAACCCAGCCGCGGCAACCCTTCCCTTGCCGCCTTCGCGATAAACAGGCAAGTTGTCGCCACAAGCTCGCGCGATTTGCAACAGCGGGCATAAGACCGGGGAGCAAACACATGGCGGAGCCAGCACATACGCAGCCGAGCCGCGGCCGCTGGTACATCCTGTTTTTGATCAGCGTGATGTATCTCATCACCTATCTCGACCGCGTCAACATCTCGACCGCGGCACCGCAGATCAGCAAGGAATTCGGCTTCGACAATGTCACCATGGGCTTCATCTTCAGCGCCTTCGTCTGGGCCTACGCGCTGTTCCAGGTGCCGGGTGGCTGGCTGAGCGACCGCTTCGGCGCGCGCACCGTCCTGGCAACCATCGTCGCCTATTGGTCGATCATGACCGCCGCGACCGGCCTGGCGTTCAGCGCCACCTCGTTCATCGTCCTGCGCTTCCTGTTCGGGGTCGGCGAAGCCGGCGCATTCCCCGGCGCGACGCGCGCCATGCAGCTTTGGTATCCGCGCAGCGAACGCGGCTTCGTGCAAGGCATCACCCACAGCGCCAGCCGCGCTGGAGCCGCGATCGCGCCGCCGCTGGTGCTGCTGATCATGATCAATCTCGGCTGGCGCTGGGCGTTCCTGATTTGCGGGGCGATCGGATTGGCGTGGTCGGTGTGGTGGAGCTTGAGCTACCGCAACGTGCCTGAAGAACACGCTCTGGTGAACCGGGCGGAATTGGAAACCATTCGCGGCCGCGGCCCGAACGGCGAAATCAATCCGCCGCCGGTTGCCGAACGAACCGAGGTGCCATGGGGCACGTTGCTGCGCTCGGCCAATATGTGGGCGATCATGCTGGCCTATTTCACTTACGTTTATTGCCTGTGGATTTTCCTGACCTGGCTGACGAAGTATTTGATCGACGTCCGGCATTTCACGCTGCTCAAAGGCGGACTATTGGCCTCGCTGCCGCTGTGGGCCGGCGTCGTCGGCGACACGGTGGGCGGTTTAGCAACCGATTGGCTGTTGCGGCGGACCGGCAACGTCAGGCTCGCCCGCAGCAGCGTTGCCATCACCGGATTGCTCGGCTGCGCCGTGTTCATCGTGCCGGCGGCGCTGACCGAAGACCCCTACGTCGCCGTCGGCTGCCTCACCGCTTCGATGTTCTTTTTAGAGTGCACCATCGGCCCGTCATGGGCGGTACCGATGGACACCGGCGGCAAATATTCCGGAACCGTGTCCGGCATGATGAACATGGCGGGCAATTTTGGCGGCGCTATCTCGCCGATCGTGTTCGGCTACCTGGCCTACGGCGACAAGTGGCAGGCACCCTTCATCGTCGCCGCCTGCCTTCTCGTCGTCGGGGCGGCCATTTGGGCGTTCTGGATCGATCCCAACAAGGCCATCCTCAAAGGTTGAGGGAAGCCTTGCGAATTGCGGCGCCGCCCGTTGATTAACGAAACGTAAATGGATGTCGGCTAGCTGTTGAGCAAGCAGAACAGCAAATAAGCAAAACGGACACGATGCTGCGGGTTTTGGACAGTTTGCCGTCGGAGCTCGACTGGCGCCTGACCGCCGTCGTGTGCCTGGTTTGCCTGCTGGCCGGCGTTGCCGTCATCGTTCGTTTCAGGCAGGCGCGATCGACCGGCGGCCCGAACGCCAAAGGCCAGCTGCTCGAGCTAGCGCTCAACAATATGACCCAAGGCGTCGTGATGTTCGACGCCAGGGCGCGCCTCGTCGTTTGCAACGACCGCTATCTGAAAATCTACGATCTGCCGCCGAGCATCGTGAAGCCCGGCGCGCGACTCGCCGATATCGTTCGTCTGCGCGCCAAATCCGGCAGCCTGCCGATCGATCCGGACAAATACGTCGCCGAGCTCATGGAGATCATGGCGGCCGGAAAGGTCGTCAGCTTTGTCTCCGAGCTGCCCGATGGACGCGCCATTGCGGTCGTCAACCAGGCCATACCCGGCGGCGCGTACTGGATCGGAACCCACCACGACATCACCGAGCGCCGTAAGGTGGAGCAGAAAAACGCCCTGCTCGGCGCCCAGGAAGCCCGCCGCGCCGCCATCGAAGAGGCTATCGCCTGGTTCCGCGAAAGCGTCGAAGGCGTGCTCAAGACCGTCGGCGACAGTGTCGCGGCGATGAAAGCGACCGCGTCGGCGCTTTCGGCAATCTCCAACGACACCACCACCCACACGGCCGGCGCGGTCAAAACTTCAGGCGAGGCGTTCGAGAGCGTCGAGGTCGCCGCCAATGCGGCGGAGGAAATGTCCAAATCGATCGTCGAGATCAACCACCAGTTGGCCCGCGCCACCGATGTAGTGCGCGCGGCGACCGCCGAGGCGCAATCGACCAACGAGGACATCGAAGGCCTCGCCGAAGCGGCGCAGAAGATCGACGACGTCATCAAGCTCATCCACAGCGTCGCCGGACAGACCAACCTCTTGGCGCTCAATGCCACCATCGAAGCGGCGCGCGCCGGCGCCGCCGGCAAGGGCTTTGCCGTGGTCGCGTCCGAGGTCAAGGCGCTTGCGGTGCAGACCGCCAAAGCCACCGACATCATCGCCACGCAGATTGCCGAAGTGCAGTCCTCGACGCAGAGCGCCGTTCGCGCCATCGGCAGCATCAGCGGCCGCGTCCAGGACATCGAGCAATTCACCGCGGCAATCGCCTCGGCGGTCGAACAGCAGCACGCTTCCACGAGTCAGATTGCAAGCAACGTGGCCGCGGCGGCATCGGGCACCAGATCGGTGGTTTCCGTTCTGCAACGGGTCTCCACCGCGATTGCGGACATGCAAAGCTCGGCCGACACCGTCTTGACGGCGTCCCAAGCCGTCGAGAAGGCCGCGGCGGATTTGCGCGGCAGTGTCGACGGCTTTTTGCGCAAAGTCGCGATGTAGCGCGCTAAGAAATACGCCCGCGCGCGGGCTCCATCGCCACGCGCGCGAAGGTCGAGATGATTTTCACTCCGGCCTTGACCGAGCCGCGCAAGCTCCCGGCCACCTTCGATTGCCCGCCGAGGCGGCGGCGGTAGGCGACCGGCACTTCCAACACGCGCAACTGCGCCCGCGCCACCCGCATCTGCATTTCCAGATTCCAGCCGTAGGTCAACTCGCGCATGCCGAGCGCGAGCAGCGTCTCGCGGCGGATGGCGCGGAATGCGCACATGTCGGTATAGCGCACGCCGTAAAGCAGCCGGGTCAAAACGCCGGCGATGCGGCCGGCGACAAGCTGGTGCCAGGCCATGCTGCCCGGCTCGCGCGCGCCGCGGGCCCGCGAGGCGATGACGAAGTCGTACGTACCGGCGCGGAGCGGCGCGACCAGGGTCGCGATCGCGGCCGGGTCGTCGGCACCGTCGCCGTCCATGAAGACGATGATGTCGCCGGCAAGCGCTGCTTGCGCGCCTTTGAGACAGGCCAAGCCATAGCCGCGGCCGACCTCTATCACCTCGGCGCCCGCGCGAACTGCTTTCTCCCGAGTGCCGTCGCGACTGCCGCCGTCGGCCACGATCACGCGGCCCACGACGTCGCGCGGAATCTCGGCGACCACGGCCGCGATCGATTCCGCTTCGTTGAACGTAGGAATGACGACGACAACGCCGCCCGCGGCGTCGGGCATCGCTACAGGCTCCATCGCAATCCGCAACTGGCGCAGGCGTCCGGCGGCGTGTTCGACAGCAGCGCCTTGCGGAAATCGACATAGGCCGGACCGGTCCAGATCTCGCGCAGCGTTTGCTGGGTGGCGTCGCCGAGCGTGTAATTCTCGTAGCCGCGCTGCGAGAACGGCGCGATACAGCACGGCAGCGCGCGGCCGTTGGCGGTGAAATACATCACCGTCCACGGCCGCCGGCACAGCGACCACGGCGAGCCGTTGTCGTGGCGCTTGAGACTCATGCCCGGCTCGGCGGCAGCGCCCGAGGCGCTGAAGGTGACGCCGAGCGATTTGGCGACTGCCGCGGCGCGGTCGATATGGACCGCCTCCGCGCCAGAGAGCTGCTCGTAAAGCGCCTGGTCCGGCCGCGCCTTGCCGATGGCGTTTTCATTGAAAAACACCAGCCGCTGCAAATGCACTTCCTTGACGCCGGTCTCGGCGGCAACGCGCACGAAATCCGGCAATTCCTCGATGGTTTCGCGCAAACCGGTCAGCCAGGCCGAGACGCGCGGCTTGAGGTGACCTTCGCGCTCCTGCAGCTCGCGGAACGCGCGCACGTTTTTCAGGATGCGGTTGAAATAGTTCTTGCCGCGAACCGCGAGATAGGACTCGGCAGTGGCGGCGTCGAACGACACCCGCAGCTCGTCGAGCTCGGCGGCGATCAGCGCGCGGCCGTTCTTCTCGTTGAGCACCGTGCCGTTGGTGTTGAACAGCACATAGGTGCCGCGATCCTTGAGGTAGCGCACCATGCGCGGCAAGTTCTTCACCAGCATCGGCTCGCCGACGCCGTGCAGCACGGCGCGATGCAGGCGCGGAATCTGATCGACGATCGAGGTGAACAGATCCCAGCTCATATCGGCTGGCGGCTCGAGCTCCGCGTAGGTGCGCGGACAGGTGGTGCAAAGCAGATTGCAGCGGTTGGTCGTTTCCAGATAAAGGCAGACCGGCTCGTGCTCCGGCTTTTCGCTCGCCGCGTCGACGCTCTCGAAGTAACGCTTGGGATCGACCGGACGTTTTGCCGTAGCCACTGCCATTATTGCTATCCCGATTTTTCCATCTGACGAGCCGGCGCCGACGCGCGCGGCTCAGGCGTGCAACGGTTCCGCCTCGAACAGTGCCGCGGCGCGGCGATTAAAATCATGATTCCGGCACAGGCTGTTCATCAATGCCGCGGTGTGGCCGGCGTGATGCGGCTGGTTCCCATCGAGGCGCCGCCGTCTCACATCGGGCCGATCCGACAATTCGGCGCGCAGCCGGCGCAAACCGTCGACATCATCGACGTCGTACCAGACCGGCAGTCGATGCACGTCGAGACCGATCTCGCGCGCCCGTTCCAGTGTTTGTCTGGCGACTTGCTCGGTGCTCCACGCGATATTCTCGAACATATGGCGATGCGCGGTCTTCAATCCGAGCAGATAATAACCGCCGTCGCTCGACGGACCGAGCACGGCACGGTCACCCGGCCGCGCCAACGCCGCCGCGGTCTCGACCAAAAACGCCGTCGGCAATGTCGGGCTGTCGGAATTGAGCACCACGGCGGAGGCGTGTCCGCGCGCGAAAATCTGCTCGATCGTATGCAACAGGCAATTGCCGAAATTTTGCCGCCAGGCCTCGATCAAGCCGATGCCGCCCGGCAAGGTGCGGCGAAAAAAATCCTCCGAGCCCGGCGGACCATAGGCCGCGTAGCCGGCGATGCCGCCGGGACGACCGCAGTCGTGGGCGGCGCGCAGCACGTTGTCGGCAACGTCCTGCAGGAACGCGGTATTGAGCACCGCGGCCTCCTCGAAGGTTAGTGGCGGCACCAGCCGCGTCTTGGCGCGGCCCGGCGCCGAGGCCTTGGCCATGAAGGCAATGCCGCAGCCCGCCGTCGTCGTCGCGTGAGCCGGATTGGAAGACGCGCTGACAGATTTGCCGTTTACAGATTTGCCGTTCAATCGGTTCGCACGATCCATGCGATGCCCCCAATATCAGCCGACGCAATAACCGGAGGATTGCCCGACGCTTGGCCAAGCGCCAATCACTTCCCCCTCACCCGGTACAAGTCGGGAAACACCAAAAAGTTATCCGCTTCACCAAGTCGTGATCGTTCAATTGCGGCCCAGCGCGATTCGGATCGTCGCGTCGTCCGGCAGTGCCGTCGCGTTCTGACCCTGCCAGGTCGGTGCGGCGGCATATTCGCTGCGCGGCATGTCGAGCGACGCCAATTGCCGTCCCTCGATGCCGACGGCTTCGATCGGCACCGCGACCGGCCGCCCGAACCAGCCGAACCATCGGCTGTAGGAGACAATGAGCTGGATCTTGCCGGCAGCCGTGCGCACGACCTGGCGGACGAAGCCGAGCGTCGAAGAACGATCGTCGAGCACCGGCAGGCCAATGAGATCGCCGACGCGCACGGGTTGCGGAAAACGCCGGCTCATGCGCTCGGCCATCGGCATCGGCTTGTTGGCGTCGTCCATGCCGGTCGGCGGCACCATGGCCTGGGCCATCACGATGGGAGGGGTGGACACGGTTGCCGTCGCGCCTGCCGAAATCATCAAGCCGACGACCAAAGCCGCTGCCGTGAACAAAAACTTCATGCCGCAATCCTCCTGATCAAAAATGCCACGCAAATTTGTGAAGCGGCGTTACTTGCGAAGGGCGGCACGCACCCGTAGGGTCGGATCGCGCGTGACTGACGGGGGCGACTGTCATCGATGACACCATCGGCCGTCAAATCAACTCACCATGAGCGACGCCCCCATGAGCGCCGCCTGCATCCGCTGCCGGTGCGCGTCATGCATTGGATCAACGCCGTCGCCATTTTCATCATGATCGGCAGCGGTTGGAAGATCTATAACGACGACGTGATCTTCGGCTGGCTGCATTTTCCCGACAGCATCGTGATCGGCAAGTGGGCGCAATACGGCCTGCAGTGGCATTTCTTCGGCATGTGGATTTTCGTCCTCAACGGGCTCGCTTATCTGAGCTACGGCATCGTCACCGGACGATTCCGGCAAAAACTGTTCCCGATCTCAATTCGCGACATCATGGCCACTGTCGGCGATGCGCTGCGCTTCCGTCTCGGCCATGACGATCTGACCCACTACAACGCCGTTCAGAAAATTCTCTATCTCGGCGTCATGGCGGTCGGTGTCCTCATCGTGATCTCCGGCCTCGCCCTGTGGAAGCCGGTGCAGTTCTCCGAGCTCGCCGCCCTGTTCGGCAGTTTTCAGGCGACCCGGGTGGTGCACTTCCTGTGCATGGCCGCGATCGTCGGATTTTTGCTGGTCCACATTTCGCTCGCGCTCTTGGTGCCGCAAAGTCTCGTCGCCATGGTCACCGGCGGACCCGTTGTCGATGACGGATCGACGCAGCCCGCCGAGACGCACCCTCCCGAGACCCATCCTCCCGAGACGGCAGTCGAAGCCGAAGCAACCCACTGACGCGGGGCCGCGATGTCCATACGAACGCGCACGCCGTCGATTTTCCGCCCGCGCAAAACCGTCGATCAGGGCGTGCTGACGCAGAACCGGGCGCTCGTCGACGACATCAATCGCCGCAACGTGCTGCGCGGCGCGATGAGTCTCGGCGCGCTGTCGCTGTTGACCGGCTGCGACGTCAGCGAGGACGATTCGGTGCAAAAAGTGCTGCGCACGGTGTCGGCGTGGAACGATCGCGTCCAGGCGGCTATCTTCCGCCCGCATCATCTGGCGCCGACCTACAACGCCTCGCAGGTGGTCAAGCCGCCGCGTTTTAACGCCTATTACGACATCGAAGACGTCAAGCCGATCGATGGCGCGACCTGGAAGCTCGAGCTCGCCGGCCGTATTGAGAACAAAAATTCCTGGACCGCGCAGCAGATCTATCAACTGCCCGAGCAAGAAATCATCATCAAGCACATCTGCGTCGAAGGCTGGGACTACATCGGGCAATGGTCCGGCCCGAACCTGCGCGATTTCCTGCAACGCGTCGGCGCCGATCTAAAGGCAAAATACGTTTATTTCATCTGCAACGACGACTACACCGAGAGCATCGACATGGCCACCGCGCTGCATCCGCAGACCATCCTCGCCACCAAATATGCCGGCGACGCGCTGGCCGATCCGTTCGGCTATCCATTGCGGCTGCGCACCTCGACCAAGCTCGGCTACAAGAACGCCAAGTGGATCAAGGCGATCGAGGTGACGAACGATTTCCGCGAGACGTTCTGGAGCAAGCAGGGATTCAATTGGTTCGCGGGAATTTAACGCATGCTTACCGCGCGGCAGGATCGGCCTTGACTGCCACGTAGATTCGCCAGCGGCCGTCGCGATTTTCCGCCAAGCGATAATCGGGGCTCGCGGCGAATGGGTCGTTGGTCCAGGCCTTGTCCTGCGGCACCACGACGACGACGTCGCAGCCATATTTTCTCGCCAGGTCGCTTAAGTCCGCCGCCGTGCCCTCGCCGGCGAAGACGCGGACGAACTGCGCGTTGATCGCCTCGCGCATGCCTTCGGACAATGGTGCCAGCGCCAGCGCCAGTTCGCGGCCGGCAAAGCACGAGCTGCGGTTCGCCAACAGCGCCCAGGAGATGTTGGCCGGCCACGGTGTCAGATCTTGCAGGAACAACGGATTGTTGGCGACACGCGCGGTGGGTGCAGCGTAGCGGCGCACCGCTTGCCACAGCTCCGGCGCTTGCGCGAAAACGGAACCGTCCGGCGTCGGCGTGCCGTCGACGTTGGAGCGAATCATCACCGCCGTATCCGGCAGGCTGAGGATGAGCCCCCCGAGCGCCGTTGCGGCGATTACAGCCCGCCGCGGCAGCAACATAAGTCCAGCCGCCGCTGTCGCGATCAAAACCGAAGCGGCCGGCAACACCGCGCGCAGTCCGAGATCATTGTTGTCGCCAAGCGTGCTGGCGAGAAGCCAAGACGCCAACAGCCCGGCGGCGGCGAGACAGGCCAATGCCGCAGTTGCGAGTTTTTCCGGCCGCGGCGCACTGCTTCGCGACATAACGATCAGCGCCATCACACCCGCCACATAAGTGGCCGGCAATTCGATCGGCAGCAGAACGAGCCAATAGGCCGGCCAATCCAATACATGGCGAAGCGCCGCCGGAAACATGGCGCCGAGCACGACAAAATGACGAAAGACAATCGGACTGTCGCCGCCGCGCGCCGCGACCGCCATGAGCTGATTGTTGAGGAACGGTGCGGCGAGGCAGACCGCGAGCACGGCAGCAACCGCCATGCCGGCAAAGAACCGCAGCCGCCGCGCCGGCTCGATTCCGACAAAGAGCAGCGGCGCCGCGGCCAATGCGGCGATCGCAAAGGTGACGCCGCCGACATAGGTTGAGCTCTCGAAGCCGGCCACCACCATTAGGGCCAGGGTCACGAGCAGCAGCACGCTTTGCCGCTGCGCATAGCGGGCGATGAGCAGCATCGCCATCATCACGCACGACGCCGACATCAGATGCTGCGGTGCCCACGCTGCCTGAAACAGCCAGCCGGCGAATCCGGTCGGCTGCGCCAGGAACGGTTCGAGCGAGTACGAGCCGAATATCCAGCTCAACACGCCGCGCAATGACGCCGCGGCGGCCAGCGCGACAACCCAGATCGCGGCGGCCGATCGCTTGCTGAGCCATACCGCGAGCCCCATCAGCAGGCTCAATGACGCGAGTGCGGTGAACCACGTCAGTCCGATATCGGCTTCCCAGCCGCTGACGTGGAGCGGTAGCGCGAGCGCGGCGGCGCTATAGTGCCAGAGATAATAATAAAAGACCTGGCCATGCGGGCCGGCCGCGCCAAAAACCGGATCGGTCGGCGGCAGGCCCTGCCGCGTCATGGCGTCGATCATCGCGATCTTGGCATGATCGAAGATCGGATCGGCGAGATGGACCGCTCCCGGCGCAATCTTCGGCAGGATTGCCACGGCCGGCACCAGCGCCAGCACCGCTGCGGCGACGTATGCCCACCATGGCATCGCCGGCGCGGCCTCGGCATCACCCTTCGCCGCAAGCTTGAGCGTCGCGACGCTGACGGCGGCGCAGAGCGCGCCAACTGCGACGACGGTAAACGGCGAAAAACCGATCAGAAAGGAAATCGGCAGCGTTGCGGCGCTATGGGCCGCCCAGCCCGTGACCGGAGCCGCGCCGATCGCCAGCGCCCGCGGCAACAGATGACGGGTCAGCGCATAGCCCAGCAAGCTCCAAAACGCGGTCGCCAGCAACGCGCAGAGAGCAGCATTGACGGGCGATGCCATGGCGCGTCCGGGGCTTCATTTCCCTGCAATGTGCATTCAGCCCGCCGATACGGTCAATGTCATCGGCGGCGGCAAATATTTCGGCAGGGGATCGCCGGCGGCGTCACGCAAAGGCGGACGCGGGCCCAGACGATTAATGTTTCATTAACCGCCGGCTGAGGCGCTAGGCGTCCTTGGCCATGACGTTGGTCCAATGATCGACGGCTAGCCGCGCCTGACGGACCGCTTCGGCGAACGTGTCCTCACGATAGAGGTTCTTCCACTGGCCGCTGTCGTAGAGCTCCACCAGATGGCCCAAAGCGCGCCGGGCGCTAAAGAGCTGCCGCTCGGCATTCTTGCGCTGGACTTGCGTGGTGAGTGTCTTGGTCATGGGCCTTCGCGTTGAGATTGATGGTCCGGCACTGTCGCTGAAAGTCGTAAAAATTAAATCAACCGAATATCAGTCATGACGTCCACGCGATTGCGACCAAGGTCGCCGCAAGAGCGACTATTCCCGGCGCGTGGATGTGAAATGCGCGGCGCAGTTGCCCCCCTGAACGTTCCGCGGCGGACAAATTTCAGTATGCGTCTTCGGTATAGATCGGATCGACCGAGCCGCCCCACGGCCCGTGGTATTTCTCCAACAGCTCCTGCGCCGCCGTGGTGCCGCGCGCCAGACGATCCTCCAGCACTTCGAGATAGCGCGTCTCGTCGCGACCGCCGAGGTCGAGATGCTTGCGGCGCGTCAGCCCGGCGCGCGCCAGCTCGAGCGTGTCGGTGGCGAGCTCGAACACCGTGCGGCTGCGAATTTTTGCAGCGAGGCCCTGCTTCGGCACGTCGTCGCGAAGTTTTTGCCGCTCGTCGGCGGTCCAGTCCTCGACCAGGTCCCACGCCGCATCGAGGCTCGTGTCGTCATAAAGAATGCCGGCCCAGAACGCCGGCAGCGCCAACAGATTGGCCAGTGGCCCGGAATCGGCGCCGCGCATTTCCAGATAACGCTTGAGCCGCACCTCCGGAAAGATCGAGCTGATATGGTTGGCCCAGTCGGAGATCATGGCGCGCTCGCCCGGCAAAGCCGGCAGCTTGCCGGCCAACAAATCGCGAAACGATTGGCCGGCCGCGTCGACATAGTCATCGCCGCGCTTGACGAAATACATCGGCACGTCGAGCGCGTAATCGACCCAGCGCTCAAAACCCATGCCCGGCTCGAACGCCCACGCCAGCATGCCGGCGCGCGCATTATCGGTGTCGCGCCAGATTTCCGAGCGGAACGACAGAAAGCCGTTGGGCTTGCCCTCGGTGAACGGCGAGTTGGCGAACAGCGCCGTCGCCACCGGCTGCAGCGCCAGCGACACCCGCAGCTTCTTGACCATGTCGGCTTCGGAGGAGAAATCGAGATTAGTCTGCACCGTGCAGGTCCGGTACATCATGTCGAGGCCGTATTTGCCGACCTTCGGCATATAGGCGGTCATGATCTTGTAACGGCCCTTGGGCATTTTCGGCATGTCGGCCCGCGTCCAGCTCGGAGTCATGCCGATGCCGAGAAAGCCGATGCGCAGCGGCGCCGCCACTTCGCGCACCTGCGCCAGATGCGCCATCAGCTCGCTCGTGGTCTGATGCACGGTCTCGACTTGCGCGCCGGACAATTCGAATTGCCCGCCAGGCTCGAGCGAAATAGCGCCGCCGCCGGTGACGTCGAACAGGCCGATGATGTTCGGCCCTTCCATGATCGGCTGCCAGCCGAGCAGATGTTCCATGCCTTCGAGCAGCGCACGAATGCCGTGACGGCCTTCGTAGGGCACAGGGCGATGGCCTTCGAGCGTGAAGGCGAATTTCTCGTGCTCGGTGCCGATGCGGAATTGCGATTTCGGTTTGACGCCCTGCGCAATCCAATTGACGAGATCGTCGCGCCCCTCGATCGGCGTCAGGTCGACTTGGTCACGCGCCATGCAGGGTCCCGGCGAAAAAGGTCGCGACCTTACACACGGCGGGCGGCAAAGCGCAATGCGACTTTGACGCGGCTCATGCGGCGGCCTGGCGCGCTTGCGGCGGAAACCGGCGGTAGAACGTCTCGCCCTTTTTCGCCATGTCGAGCAAGAGCTTGCAGGGCTTGAAGCGGTCGCCATGAAGCTTGGCCAGCTTGTTGCACAGCGCGACGAAGGCCTTGGTGCCCATGCCGTCGATGTAGGAGATGGTGCCGCCGGTGAATGGTGCAAAGCCGAAGCCGAGGATCGAGCCGACATCGGCTTCGCGCATATCGGTGACGACGCCTTCCTCGATGCAGCGGGCGGTTTCCAGCGCCTGCATGCCCAGCAACCGGGCTTTGAGCTCGGCAATATCGATCGTGTCCGGATCGAGCTTCGCCGGTTGCAAGTCGGCAAGCCCGCGCCACAACCGCTTCGGCCCGTTCTGCGGATAGTCGTAAAAGCCCTTGCCGTTCTTGCGGCCGTAGCGGCCACGCTTTTCCACCATCTCTTCGAGCAGCGTCTTCTGCCGCGGATCGATCGCGGCGGGGCCGAGATCGGCCTCGGTGGCTTTCAAGATCTTCCAGGCCAGATCGACGGCGACTTCGTCGTTGAGCGCCAGCGGACCGACCGGCATGCCGGCCATGCGGCCGACATTCTCGATCATCGCCGCCGGCACGCCGTCGGCCAGCATCAGATGGCCCTCGCGCAGGTAAGTGCCGACCACGCGCGACGTATAGAAGCCGCGCGAATCGTTGACCACGATCGGCGTCTTGCGGATAGCGCGGACGTAATCGAGCGCGCCGGCCAGCGCCGCCTCGCCGGTCTCCTTGCCCAAGATAATCTCGACCAGATTCATCCGCTCGACCGGCGAGAAGAAATGGATGCCGATAAAGCGCGAGCGATCCTTGAGCGATTCCGCAAGCGAAGAGATCGGCAGCGTCGAGGTGTTGGAGCCGAAGATCGCGTTCGCGCCGATGACGTTCTGCGCGCGCGCAATCGCTTCTTCCTTGACCTTGCGGTCCTCGAACACCGCTTCAATGACGAGATCGCAATCCTTCAATTCGACGAAATCGGCCGTGGGCATGATGCGCGCCAGCACCGCGTCGCGGTCGGCTGCCGTGGCGCGGCCGCGACTGACCTGTTCGGTCATCAGCTTTTGCGAATGGTCCTTGCCCTTCTGCGCGGTCTCGGGATCGCGATCGACCAGCACCACGTCGAGGCCGGCGAGTGCGCTCACATAGGCGATGCCGGCGCCCATAAAACCGGCGCCGAGCACGCCAATGGTCTTGAACTTTTTTGCCGGCACCGCGGCAGGCCGACGCGCGCCTTTGTTGATCTCCTGCATCGAGACGAACAGCGAGCGGATCATCGCCGCCGCTTCGGGCGAGCGCAAAATTTTCGCGAACCAGCGCGATTCGACCCGCAGCGCCTGATCCATCGGCAGCTGCAGCCCTTCGTACACCACCTGCATGATGGCCCGCGCCGCCGGATAATTGTCATAAGTCTCGCGGCGATAGATAGCGTTGGCCGGCGTGAACGTCATCATGCCGGCCTTCGAATGCACCGGTCCGCCGGGCAGCTTGAAGTTTTCGATGTCCCATGGCGCTTTCGCCGTGCCGCTCGTGGTGATCCAGGCCTTGGCTGCTTTCACCAGATCGCCGGCCGGCACCACCTCATCGACGAGCTTCATGGCCTTAGCGCGATTGGCCGAGATCTGATCGCCCTTGAGCAGAAATTGCAGCGCATCGGCGGGCGGCAGGATGCGCGCCACCCGCTGCGTGCCGCCGGCGCCGGGAAACAGCCCGACCTTGATTTCCGGCAGGCCGAGGCGGGTCTTGTCATTGTCGGCAGCGACGCGGTGATGGCAGGCCAGCGTCAGCTCAAAGCCACCGCCGACCGCGATGCCGTTGATTGCCGCGACCCACGGCTTGCCGCAAGTCTCGATCCGCCGATACAAGAGCGACGTCTTGCGGCTTTCTTCGAAGACACGCTGATTCGCCGCCGTCTCGCCCTGCGACGCCACAAGCTCCGCATGAGCGCGGCTCATGCTTTCCAGCATGGTCAGATCGGCGCCGGCGCAGAACGAGTCCTTGCCCGAGGTGATGACCACGCCCTTGATCGCGGCGTCGGCGGCGACCTGCTCGACGATCGCCGCAAGCTCGTCTTTCACCGCAGCATCGATGACATTCATCGACCGGCCCGGCGAATTCCACGTGACCAGCGCGAGACCGTCGCCATCGACATCGAGAGTGAAGTGGATGAAGCTCATGTGCAGGGCTCGCCGTTCTTGCGCGTGTAACGCATGCCGGCATCATCGCGCACGGCGACCAGATCGACGTCCGGATATGACGCCGTCTCGTGCTTGGAGCGGGTGCCGATTTCCAGATAGACCGCGTCGCGTTGCGTACGGTTGACGAGATGATGACCGTTCGGCGTGTTGGCCTTGAAACCCGCGGCGTCCCCCGGCTTGAGCACGGTTTCGCCTTCGTCCTCGATCAGCACGACCTCGCCTTCGAGGATGTAGACCAGTTCGTCCTCTTTCTCGTGCCAGTGCCGCAACGCCGACGCCGCACCAGGCTTCAGCGTCGTCAGGTTGACGCCGAACTGATCGAGCCCGACGGCATTGCCGAGGCGCTTTCTCTCGCGGCCGATGACGACGCGGTCGAGTGGCGGCGGGTAGCCGGTCCGGGTGTCGACCGGAATTTTGGCGATATCGATCTTGGGCATGGCTGCGCTCGTTTGCTTAAACGCGCTCGATGATGGTTGCGGTGCCCATGCCGGCGCCGATGCAGAGCGTGACCAAAGCGGTCGAGAGATCGCGCCGCTCGAGCTCGTCGAGCACGGTGCCGAGGATCATGGCGCCGGTGGCGCCGAGCGGATGACCGAGCGCGATGGCGCCGCCGTTGACGTTGACTTTCGCCGGATCGAGATCGAACGCCTGCAGATAGCGCAACACCACCGAGGCGAACGCCTCGTTGATCTCGATCAGATCGATGTCGCCAAGTGCCATGCCGGAATTCTTCAACACTTTTTTGGTCACATCGACTGGGCCGGTCAGCATCAGTGCCGGCTCCGAACCGATATTGGCGAAGGCCTTGATCTTGGCCCGCGGTTTTAGGCCCGCGCGCCGGCCGGCGCGCGCATTGCCGACGAGGACCGCGGCGGCGCCGTCGACAATGCCCGACGAATTGCCGGCGTGATGCACGTGATTGACGTATTCGACGTCGGGATGCGCCTGGATGGCCACCGCATCAAAACCGCCGAGCTCGCCCATCTGCACGAACGACGGCTGCAACGCGGCGAGCGACTGCATGGTCGTGCCCGGCCGCATGTGCTCGTCCTTGGCCAGAATGATCAGCCCGTTGACGTCTTTCACCGCCATCACCGAGCGATTGAAGCGGCCCTCGTCCCAGGCCGCCGCCGCGCGCGTCTGGCTCTCCACCGCATAGGCATCGACGTCGTCGCGGGAAAATCCGTATTTGGTCGCGATCAGGTCGGCCGAAATGCCTTGCGGCATGAAATAATGCGCGACCGCGATCGACGGATCAATCGACCAGGCGCCGCCCGCGGCTCCAATGCCGACCCGGCTCATGGATTCGACGCCGCCGCCGACCGCCATGTCCTGCTGTCCGGCCATGATTTGGGCCGCGGCGAAATTCACCGCGTCGAGGCCCGAGGCGCAGAAGCGATTGATCTGCACGCCCGGCACGCTGTCGCCGTAGCCCGCCACCAGCGCCGCGGTGCGCGCGATGTCGGCGGCGGCCTCGCCGACCGGATCGACCACGCCCAGCACCACGTCATCGACCAGCGCAGTGTCGAGATCGTTGCGGCTCTTGATGGCGCCGAGCGCCTGGGCCGCCAGGTTGAGCGCGGTCACTTCGTGCAATGCGCCGTCCGCCTTGCCGCGGCCGCGCGGCGTGCGCACGTGGTCATAAATAAAGGCGTCGGGCATCAAAAATCCTCCCAATCGCGTCGGCATTCCCGGGACGTCATATAAACGCGGATTCGGCAAAGGCTAGAACGGCGCCCCCCGCAATGCCATACGTTTACGACAGCTCGATACGCGCATGCTCGCCCCGGAGCCTTGCCGGTGGCCAGCCGACGCGGCCTGTATTAGCCTGATTGCCCACGGGTTTTAGCAACATCGGCGGCAGCAATGGGTCGCGTGCAGGACAGGATTGCACTGGTCACTGGCGGCGCATCGGGCATCGGCTTGGCCACGGCGAAGCTGTTGGTGGAGGAAGGCGCCACCGTCGTTATTGCCGACCGCGATGAAGCCGCGTCGACAGCGGCGGTCGCAGAGCTGGGGCAACGCGCATCCTTTCATCGGCTCGACGTCACCCGCGAGGATGAATGGGTCGCGGTCACCGATGCGGTGGTGCGCGATTTCGGCCGCATCGATAGTCTCGTCAACAACGCCGGCGTGGTGCTGTTCAAGGACATCGAGGCAACGACTCTCGACGAGTGGCGCGACCTGATGGCGGTCAATCTCGATGGCGCGTTTCTCGGCTGCAAGCACGCCGTCCGCGTCATGAAGGATCGTGGCGGCGGCGCGATCGTCAACATATCGTCGGTCGCCGGACTGATCGGACACGGCAACCTCGCCGCTTACTGCGCCAGCAAAGGCGGCGTGCGGCTGTTGACCAAATCGGTGGCGCTGCATTGCGCGCGCAAGGGCTACAACATCCGCTGCAACTCGGTGCATCCGTCGTTCGCCGAAACGCCCATGCTGCAATCGATGATCGCGTCGGCGCGCAATCCGGAGAAGCTCGCTGCCGGTTTCGCGTCGGCGGCGCCGCTCGGGCGGCTGGCGCAGCCGATCGAGATCGCGCGCACGATTCTGTTTCTCACAAGCGACGAATCCGCATTTACCACCGGCGCCGAATTGGTGGTGGACGGCGGCTTGACCGCAGCCTGACCGGCGATTTTTTTGCGCGAAGATTGCTAAAAGGCGTCGGCCGATAACGCCATGGTGCTCTCGGCGCCCGCCTTGATGCGCGCGAGGTGCGTGGTCGTTGCGGGCAACATGCGCTCCATGAAGAAGCGGGCGGTGACGAGCTTGTCGTCCATGCCCCCGGCCGCGGTTTTTACTTTCGCCACGTTGACAATGCGGCACCACATATAGCCGAGCGCGACTAGGCCGAAGAGCTGCATGTAATCGCTCGCGCCGGCGCCGGCATTGTCGGGATTGCCGGGCGCATTTTGCGCGAACCACAGGGTCGCCTCACGCAACTCGCCGAGCGCCCGGCCGAGCGGCGTCAGGTAAGGCGCCATCGCCGCGTCGGCACCGCGCTCTTTGATGTAGCCTGACACCTCGGCGAAGAACGCCTGCAAGGCGCGGCCGCCGTCCTTCGGTAATTTGCGGCCGACGAGGTCGAGCGCCTGGATGCCGTTGGTGCCCTCATAGATCATGGCGATGCGCGCGTCGCGCACGAACTGCTCCATGCCGTGCTCGGCGATGTAGCCGTGGCCGCCGAAAATCTGCTGCGCGGCTACCGTATTGGCAAAGCCCTGATCGGTGAGCACGCCTTTGATCACCGGCGTCATCAGGCCCATATGGTCGTCGGCCGCTTCGCGCTCTTTCGCGTCAGTGGAGCGCCGCGCGATGTCGCCCTTGAGCGCGGTCCACAGCACCAGCGCGCGGGCCGCCTCGTTGAACGCCCGCATGGTCATCAGCATGCGGCGCACGTCCGGATGCACGATGATGGGATCGGCGGGTTTTTGCGGAAATTTCGCGCCCGCCAGCGCGCGCCCGGCGAGGCGGTCCTTGGCGTAGGCGACGGCGTTCTGATAGGCGACTTCGGACAGCGCCAGCCCCTGCACGCCGACGCTGAGCCTGGCCGTATTCATCATCGTGAACATGGCATACAGCCCGCGATGCTTCTCGCCGGTGAGCCAGCCGGTGGCGCCGTCGTAATTCATCACGCAGGTGGCGTTGCCGTGGATGCCCATCTTCTCTTCGATCGAGCCGCAGGACACCGCGTTGCGTTCGCCGAGCGCGTCATCGGCGGTCAACAAAATCTTCGGCACGATGAACAGCGAAATGCCTTTGGTGCCCGGGGGCGCGCCGTCGATGCGCGCCAGCACCAGATGGATGATGTTGTCGGCAAGGTCGTGCTCGCCGGCGGAAATGAAAATCTTGGTGCCGGTGATCTTGTAGCTGCCGTCGGGCTGCGGTGTGGCGCGGCAGCGCAGCTGGCCGAGATCGGTGCCGCATTGCGGCTCGGTCAGGTTCATGGTGCCGGCCCATTCGCCGCTGATGAGTTTTGGCAGGTAGCGCGCCTTCTGCTCGGCCGAACCGTGGCTATAGATCGCCGCGACCGCGCCCAGCGCCAGGCTCGAATACATGGCAAAGGCCATGTTCGACGAGTACAGGAACTCGCGGACCGCCTGGGTGAGCACCATCGGCAGGCCCTGGCCGCCGAATTCGGCGGGCGCCGAGGCACCGGCCCAGCCGCCGGCGACGAGCTTCTTGTAGGCGTCCCTAAACCCCGGCGGTGTGGTGACGGACCCGTCGGCGTTACGCCGGCAGCCTTCTTTGTCACCGACGCGGTTGAGCGGGGTGAGCACGTCCTCGCAGAATTTTGCCGCCTCCACGAGCACCGCTTCGACGACGTCGGGCGTAGCCTCGGCGAAGCCCGGAAGGTTGTTGTAGCGGTCGACGTGGAACACGTCGCGCAACAGGAACATCACGTCGTCGACGGGAGCCTTGTAGGTCGGCATTGTGTCCGTTCCCTCCGCCGCGCGCTGTAGCCTCCGGCCGGGCTACCGCGGCACAACTTATCCTAGCCACTCGGGCCTCGAACAACCGACTGACTGCGGCCCTTATTGACCCGCAACGCGCTTTTTTAACGGCCTGTTTACCCTATTCCGGAAAAGTCGACAGCCGGGGAAACAGGACCGCGCCGGCCGCATCGTCCCTTAGCAAGGACCGGCTCGGGAAGGGGACATCCTGCTCCTCCCATGTGGTCTTGGTCGTGAGAATGAAATCTGGCGGTCCGTGGAATCTCAGAGGCCTGCGCCCCGAGGCGCGTGAGGCCGTGCGCACGGCGGCGCGCAGGTCCGGCGTGTCGGTCGGCGAATGGCTCAACGACGTCATCGAGCCGGACGAGGAAGAGGACGACGACGAGCCGACGCTGTTCTCCGATGATGACGACGAGGCCGACGATGACCGGCCGCAGCGCTCCCGCTCCCGGCGCGATGAGCAGGAACCGCGGCAACGCCGCAACGATCGGCTGGCACGGCCACGCGGCGATGAGCGTGGAGCGCTGCGCCGCGACGACGATCGGGAGTTGCGGCAACGCGACGACGATCATGAGCCGCCGCCGGAGCCGCGGGAGCAGCACCGCGATCGCGACGAGGAGCGCCGCCAGGAGGAGGAGCGTCGCCGGGAGGAGGAACGCCGCCAGGAAAGAGCCAGCGAATTTGAGCGCGAGAGCGCACGCACGCGTGGCGCGCTGAACCAGGTCCACTCCCGTCTCGACAAGCTTTCCCAACAACTGGAACGGCTGGCGCGCAGCGAGGCTACCGCGCGGCAGCTGGCGCCGCAGCGTCGCGCCGCTTCGCTCGGCGAAGGACATAACGGTGCCAATGGGCGGCTGACCGGCGCACCGGCGCAGCCACGGCGTCCGATCGAAAGGCCGCCCGCTCCGACTCCAGCGGCGGCGCGCAATCGCCCTGCTACAAATGCGGACAGGGTGTCGATCGACGACGCCGTCGCCGAGATCGCCGCGCGGCAACGCGCACTCGACGGCGATCCGGCGCCGCAACCGGCGACCCGGGACGCGACCGCCGAGATTGCGGCGCGGCAGCGCGCGCTCGACGGCGATCCCGCACCGCAGCCGGCGACCCGGGAAACGCCCACCGAGACTGCCGCCACGCAACGCGTGCTCGACGGCGACCCGACGCCGCAACCGGCGTCCCAGGACGTGACCGCCGAGATCGCGGCCACGCAGCACGTAGGCGACGGCAATCCGCTGCCGCAATCCCCAATCCAGCACGTGTCCGAATTGGTCATCGACATCTATGGCCTGGAACGGCAACTGCGGGAAATCACGGCGCGGATCGAATCGCTGGGGCCGTCGTCCGACCTCGAAGGCTCGGTCGCGGCGATCCGCGGCGACCTCACCGACATCGCGCGCTTGATCACGGAGGCGCTGCCGCGCCGCGCCGTGGAATCGCTGGAGATCGAAGTCAAAGCGCTGGGCCAGCGCATCGAACACAGCCGCCAATGCGGCGTCGATATGGGCGCGATTGCCGGTCTCGAACGCGGCTTGAGCGACGTGCGCGAGGCGCTGCGCAACCTTACGCCCGCGGAAAACCTGGTCGGCTTCGACGAGGCGGTGAAGGCGTTGTCGCAAAAGCTCGACGTGATCGTCGCCAAGGACGATCCGGCGGCGCTGCAGCAGCTCGAGACCGCCATCGGCGCATTGCGTGGCATCGTCTCCCACGTCGCCTCCAACGAGACGCTCACCAAAGTCGCCGAAGACGTGCGCTCGCTCGCCGCGAAAGTGGATACGCTCGCCAGCACCGCGGCGAGCGGACAGAATCTCTCAGCGCTCGAGAATCGCATCGAGACGCTGACCAATGCGCTGACCGCTTCGACCGAAGCGGGAACCGCGGTGCCGCACGAGCTCGAGAAGCTGCTCACGGGGCTGATCGAAAAGCTCGAATGGGTGCAGCTGACGCACACCGATCACGCCGCGCTGGCGCATCTGGAAGACCGGATCGCGACGCTGGTGCAGCGCTTCGATGCCTCCGACGCGCGGCTCGGTCATCTCGAAGCGATCGAGCGCGGCATCGCCGACCTGCTGGTGCATATCGAGCAGATTCGCGGCCCTGGCGGCGAAGCCCTGTCCGGGCGCATGCCGGCCGCCGAAGAGCCGCTGTCGGTTCACGCCATCGAGCGCGACGTCGCCGAGATCAAGCAAAGCGAGCAGCGCACGCTCGATTCGCTGGAAGCGGTCCAGGGTACGGTGGAGCAGGTGGTCGATCGTCTCGCCATGATCGAGAGCGGCATCCGCGAGTCCGCGCCTGTGCCGCCGCCGGAACCGCCCGTGACAGCGACGCCACCGTCCGCGGCGGCGCCGGAGCCCAAGCTAAACCTGCCGGCCTTCGCCGTTGAACCGGCAGCCGACGCTGCGCCCATTGTCCAGATAGAGTCGCATCGCGCTACCGGACGAAAACCGATCGATCCAAGCCTGCCGCCCGATCACCCCCTGGAGCCCGGCTCCACGGCCAACCGTTCCCGGCCGACGGCTTCGGCCGCCGACCGGATCGCCGCCTCCGAAGCCGCGGTGAACAAGCCGCCGGTGATCGCCGATCCCGGGCAAAAGCCCAATTTCATCGCCGCCGCGCGGCGCGCCGCCCAAGCCGCCGCCGCGGCTGCGCCGACCGCCGAAGCCGCCGGCAAAGGTTCGGCAGTGTCGAAGAATCCGCGACAGCGCACGCGCCCGCTGATCATCGCCGGCGCCGCCGCCCTGATCGTGATCGGCTGCATACAAATCGCGTCGCGGTTGTTCGAGGCTGGGTCTACAGGTCCGCAACCTGCTGCTCCCGCGCAGGAGGCGCAGCCCGAGAAAGCGCCGCCGCCCGTCACGGCATTGCCTGAACCGGAGCCACCGCCGCCTGCGCCGCAGCCCCCGGCTGCCGCCGCGCCGGCGCCGCTTCCGGTGCCGAGCGCGCCGCCGGCGGCGCTGCCGGTCCCGCAACCGAATCCGAAATCCGGCGCCAATATCAGCACCAAACCGGTGCAGCAGACCGCCTCCCGTGACAGCACGCGGGACGCGGTTGCGGCCGTTGCCGCCGCCACCGACGCCACCGGTTCGCTGCCGCGCCCGGCGACACCGCTCGGCGACAAATTGCCGGCCACCATCGGCGGACCGGCGTTGCGCGCGGCTGCGCTCTCAGGCGATGCAGCCGCCGCGTTCGAGGTCGGGACGCGCTTCGCCGACGGCCACGGCGTGCCGCGCAGCAGCGAGGAAGCCGCGCTTTGGCTCGAACGCGCCGCCAAGCAGGGCTTGGCGCCGGCGCAATTCCGCCTCGGCGGCTTCTACGAAAAAGGCATCGGGGTGAAGAAGGATCTCGTCGCCGCGCGCGACCTTTATCTCGCCGCGGCCGGCAAAGGGAACGGCAAGGCGATGCACAATCTCGCCGTGCTCTACGCCGAGGGCATCGATGGTCCGGCGGATTACGCCAACGCCGCCCATTGGTTCCGCGAGGCCGCCGATCACGGCCTCACCGACAGCCAATACAATCTCGGCATCTTGTACGCTCGCGGCACCGGCGTGGCGCAGAATTATGCCGAGTCCTACAAATGGTTTGCACTTGCCGCGATCCAGGGCGACCAGGACGCGGCGAAGAAAAGCGAAGAAGTTGCCACCCATCTCGACCAGCAATCGCTCGCCGCGGCGCGGCTTGCGGTAAAGACGTGGACCGTGCAGCCGCAGCCGGACGACGCGATCAACGTCAAGACGCCGCCAGGCGGCTGGGACGCGACCGCAAGCGCGGCACCCCCGGCAAAGCCGAAACCGCAGCCGCAACCGGCCAAGACGCCGGCGCAGAGCGCCAAGATCAACTAGAACGTCGCCCGCTCCCCAGACGATCTGCTGTCGGAGACAGCAAATCGGGGACTGCAAACGCAGGCGCGGCGTGCTATCTAAAAGGGGCGCAGTCAGGGCGCATCCCGTCCACGGGAAGGGACTCTCCCACCTGAACGACGATGCTGACGACCAGCGATGTTCCTCTTTCCGCCCGTCTCGTGGACACCGGGCATAACGAAAGAGGTCTATCATGTCCGATGACTCCTCGGATCGCGAAGCCAACCGCTTCGTTCGCCCGCTTCCGCCCAATCCGAACCTGGACAAGCAGCGAAAGCTCGCCAAGACCCTTGCGCGCGATTATTGGCGCGGCGCTACCGAGGCGGTCGAGCGCGTGCGCGCGCTGCACCCGAAACCTCCGGCTCCGGAAGATTTTGCCCTGAGCGATGCCCAGCTCGTGGTCGCCCGGGGATACGGGTTCGCGGGCTGGCCGCAATTGAAGCGAAAGATCGAGTCGGCAACAAAGTCACCGGTCGAGCTGTTCAAGGCCGCGGTCGAGGCTGGCGATGTCGATCAGGTGCGGCTGCTATTGCGATCCCATCCCGATCTGGTCTCCCACATCAACGCGCCGATGTTCAGCTTCAAGAGCCCGGCCGTGCATGTCGCCCGGACCAATCTCGAGATGCTCGATCTCTTGCTCGCCCATGGCGCGGATCTCAATGCCCGGACCAGCTGGGAGAAAGGCGGCTTCGGCGTGCTCGAGCAGGTGACCCCCGACGAGGCCGCTCCGCTCATTGCCCGCGGCGCCAGGATCGACATCTGGGCTGCCGCCAATCTCGGCATGACCGCGGAGCTCGCAGCTTTGCTCGCGCGCGATCCGGCGCTGGTCCACGCCAAGGGCGGCGACGGCAAGCGACCGCTGCATTTCGCCCGCACGGTCGAGATCGCCCGAATACTGATCGAGCATGGCGCCGAGATCGATGCGCTCGATGACGATCACGACTCGACCGCCGCCCAGCACCTCATTGGCGATCGCCCGGACGTTGCCGGATTCCTGGTCGCAAAGGGCGCTCGCTCCGATCTGCTCCTGGCCGCGGCGCTTGGCGATCTCGGGCTGGTGCGCAACCATCTCGACGCAGATCCGGGCGCAATGGCCATGCGGGTCGATCAGGACTGGTTTCCGATGATCGATACCGCCGGCAACGGCGGGCATATTTACCAATGGACGCTCGGCTTCCACGTCTCGGCGTTGGACATCGCCCGCAAGCGCGGCCACACCGAGGTCGTGGAATTGCTGCTGAGGCGGGCCGGCCCGCTCGATCGACTCCTTGATTCACTTTGGTGCGGCGATGATGCGCGCGCCGACGCGGTGCTCGCAGCTGACCCGCACCTCGTGGGTCATGCGCCTGCCAGGGCTTTGCATCAGGTTGCCGACGCGGCTCGCAATAACAACTTTGCGGCCGTCAGAGCGATGCTTCGCCGTGGCTTTCCGGTGGCGGCGCTGTCGCAGCACGGCGCCACGCCGTTGCATTGGGCGGCGTTCCACGGCAACTTCGACATGCTGGAGGAGGTATTGGGGCACAATCCGCCGATCAACGCGCGAGACCGTCAATTCCAAGGGACGTCGCTGGACTGGCTGATCCATGGCGCGCTCGATCCTTGGCGCGGAATCTCGACAGGGCGACACGGCGAGTGCGCTCGCCTGCTGCTCGGTGCCGGCGCGCAGGTGGACGAGACGTCACTGCCGACTGGTCACGAAATCCTCGATCAGGTGCTGCGCGAGCACTTCGTATCCGGCGGTCGATCCACAGGGATATCTCGCCGATAATTGGCGAGAAATGCGTTAGCTCTTTTCACGGCCCGGAAATCGTCCGATGACCGGGTCGTCGACGGTACCTCGAATTACACGGAACATCTTCATGACTGGCCCAACGCCTAACCCAATCGGGAAAGCATTTGCGTGCGCCGTCGTAGCGTTCGTCGCGATCTATGCGGGCCTGTGGCTGAGCATCGGCCCGCCGCCCGATCCGGCGCGGGTCGCGGGTATAATAACGGGCCTTGTCGTCACACCGGCGATCGTCGTCGGCTTGTGGGCGCGCAACAGCGCCAAGACGTGGTCGCTGTTTCGCGTGATCGCGTTGTATGTCTTGTTTCTGGTTATCGCTGCCGCACTCTTCATTTCCGGCTCAATGAGCAACCCGCAGCGTTGAACCCTCAATCAATCGGCCAAACATCGCGCCGCGGCGACGGCGTAGATGCGCCGTTCGCTCAGCATGTGGGCGGTAAACGACAGCGCGCCGAACAATGACACGATGGCGCGATCGCGCACATTGAGGCCGCCCGCATAGGCGCCGAAGGCCGGCATGACCAGCCGCTTGCCGTCGCCGGCGAAACAGCGCCGGCTCACGGCGCGGCCGCGGCGCGCGATCCGCGCCTGCGGATGCAGGTGGCCGGCGATTTCGCCATCGCAAGGCTGCGACGAAGGCTCGTGACGGAACGTCAGCGGGCCGAGCGCCAAAATCTCGGCAAACCGGCCGCCGATATTGTCAGCCGGATCGGGATCGTGATTGCCGGCGATCCACAGCCAGTCGCGGCCGCGCTGCAACGCCTTGAGCCCGGCGCGGCTGATGTCGCTCATGCGCGCCGGTCCGCCGCCGTCATGAAAACTGTCGCCCAGCGCGATGACGAGACGCGGCGCGTAGCGCTCGATGAGCATGGCGAGCCGCGCCAACGTCGCCGCCGTGTCGTAGGGCGGCAGCAATACGCCGCGTGCGGCGAAGGCCGAGCCTTTTTCCAGATGCAGATCGGCGACGACGAGCAGACGTTCTTCCGGCCAATACAGCGCGCCAGCGCAATCGGCGACCAGTGAGGCGCCGGCGACAGTTATCTCTGAGCGGCCCGCTCGCTGTTCCCCTCCCCCTTGTGGGGAGGGGATAGGGGTGGGGGTCGGGAGGTGGTCCGCGTGCGTCGAGGCTTGCGCACCACCTCCCGACCCCCTTCCCCAACCCTCCCCCGACAAGCTTGCACTCGGGCGCGCGCCAGCGCGGCCCGGGTGGGGGGAGGGAGTTCGCCGCGCAAGCGGCGGGCGATGCGCTTTCACGTCCGATTCCCTCAATGCATCGCCTCCTTCACCAACTCGTCTTCGGCTTCGGCGAGCAGCGTATCGGCCGCTTCGCCGTAGACCGCCTCGCGCCCGATCTCCAGCATCACCGGAACCGCCAGCGGCGAGACGTGATCGAGCGCTTTATGGACGATTCGGCCCTTGATGCGCGAGAGCATATCGCCGAGGCGGCGCACGTCGAGCAGGCCCGTGGCGGCATCGGCCCGCGCCGCGCGTAAGAGCATGTGGTCGGGCTGGTGGCTGCGCAGCACGTCGTAGACGAGATCGGTCGAGATCGTGACCTGGCGGCGGGATTTTTCCTCGCCCGGAAAACGGCGCTCGATCAGGCCGGCGATGATCGCACAGTTGCGAAAGGTGCGCTTCATCAACGCCGATTCGGCGAGCCAAGCTTCGAGATCGTCACCGAGCATGTCTTCATCGAACAAAGCGGCCAGCGAAAGCTCGCCGCGCGCCAACCACGCCGCGACATCGCCAAGACCCCAGACCGCGAGCGCATATTCGTTGGCGACAAAACCCAACGGTTTGAGCCGCGCACGCTCGAGCCGCCGCGTCAGCAGCA